>SDBU01000946.1_pt1 | contig 42446 bp, 56 predicted proteins | sample 2277071 | NCBI WGS metagenome assembly SDBU01 (sample SAMN10397929, study PRJNA504765) | marine sediment metagenome | isolation source: marine sediment core GS08_GC12, 126 cmbsf | place: Arctic Ocean: Gakkel Ridge, Loki's castle | collected 2008
GATATGCTGCATTAGATATTTCATCTTCCGCTTCCTCGGGAACAGATCGCCATTCACCCTTTGTAAATTCAATACCGGCTGACCTGGCTGTTTTTAGAAAATATGAACCCTTTACTCTCACCTTCATTTTTCACCTTCCTGAATAATTTATTAATGGCGTTGATTGGTATCAACGCCATCAATGAATATTATTTTTCTAAATTAACTAGTAGTTCCGTGTGTTGACGTCAAACCAGCACGCCAAGTATCAGTCGTGAGATTAGCACTTCCAGCCTCACCGCCGTCCGTAGAAGTTGAAATCCTTGTGGCATCCCAACCGGATGATCCAGCTGCTTCAAACAAATTCTCAGACAGTCCAGCGCAATTGTCAATCCAATTTAGCGAATTGCCAGAACCGCCTGCTAAATGTTTAGTCGCTTGATCGTTGATAAATAAACAACGCTGGATTGTGTTTGTGATTTGCGCTTGCTGGTAAATGTCAGTCCCATTTTGACTGAATAAGCATTCCAAAATGTGACACTCAGCTCCCGAACCCTTAGAACTACCAATGAAAGCCGCACCGTAAGTATGGCCATATTCAATGATGCAATTCACAAGAAAAATATGTTTTGCACCATGGTTCATGAATACAGAACCACCGGATTTTCCACCGCCATTGATACGGCAATTTTTGAACAAAATGTTGTTCGACGCGGCATATAAAAGAGTGTCATTATTCCAATCATCGCCAACATATACGCACGGCATTCCATAACCTGAAACTGATCCACCACTCGGCAATGTCCAATTTCCAGATGTGATAGTTTCCGATGTGGTCATGTAGATCATTTCAAAGTCGTGGAATTCAACGTTGCATCGCTCAATTGTAATAGTAGGAACAACCGCTGAAGTACCACCTTCAAGAAATACTACGCCATGAGCAATGACGCGAATTTTACCAATTCCAGCGACATTACTTCCACCGTTTGTCCATAGATTTTCAGTTCCAGATAAGTGATCACTTTTCAATCGAAGGGTTTCCTGGTAATAACCGCCCATGACTACGATATCAACATCGATGTATAGATTATCGACAACATTCACTATGTTGATTGCCTTCTGTATAGTCAAGAAAGCCGTGTCAGGACTTGATCCGTTGTTACCGTTACTGCCATTACGCCCATCAACAAAATAGGTTTTTTGAGGCATGGCTTTCCCCATACCACAAAGACCAACCGGCACACCACCTAATTGATAAAGCATATCCGCATAAGTTGTCATACAATTCTCCTTTTGACTAATCGGTGTAGAGGCTGCCTAGTCCATCAGCGTTTACACAGCCTCTATAATTTCCGATGTTGATATTTCTAAGTATTTCCCTGCTGTGCCAGCCGCCAATCTCCATAAATCACGATATAGCGCGCGTGATAATGAGCAGTGAACAGACCGCCTTTTTCCTGATTAGGATCAAAGCTGATTTCCTGCAGGTAAGGTCGCATTCGCCAAACAACGATGAGAGGTTTTACGTTCTCACCAGCTGCAACCAGATACCAAGCAGTGCTATCTAGATGAGGCGACACGATGTAAGCAAGTCCTTCCTGCCAGGGGTTCAAATCCAGGTTAGCACCCCCAAACAGCCATTCGTTACCGGCAATATTGAACGCAGCTTTCCGGAGCGCAGGAGGAACAACCAGGGTATTGAATACAAATTCGCAAGGCTCACCGCGGTCGTCCTTTACGTTCTCCGCAGTTGCGTAAACAGTGTTGAAATTTGTTGCGTCTAAAGCCAAGGCGTTTTCATTATCCTGGTCAGTTTGATATTCTGCACCCGGGTCAGCGTGATCACTATCAAAGAAATCTTGACCATCATAGCACTCTCCGTAGGTCTGGCTATCGCCAGCATTCAGGATTGTGAAAACCCTTTTATTTACATGCCGGCCGTAAGAGCCGGCCACCCCATTGAATCTCGCAGCCAACTGGCCTGTGGTGTCATCGTCTAATTCGTTCTTAGTGATGTTCACTTTCAGGTACCAATCCAGCGGAGTCGCTAGTTTGGATTTTTCAACCAAGTGGTCTGAGATTTTGGGGTTTTGCTGCGGCAGTGGATCTGAGCCAAGCCCAACGAGAGTTGATTCTTTCAGGCCGGTTTCATACTCGCCTGCCACAAGCTGATACTTGAAATTTACTGCATTAGGATCGGCAACCAAAATGCCAGCCTTGGCTGCAGCTTTCAAGTGGTTAGGAAATGAAACTATACCCATATTTGTCTCCTTGTTTTTTAGGTATCACTTTTCAACTGTTTCAACTGCCAGGGTTAGGATGACTGCCAGTATTCTAACTTGATATAGACCCAACCACCAACAACTTCATGGATGTACCCAACCTGCAGGTTAGAGCCAGAAGTTGTAGTGAGTGCGCCACTGTCGGAGAAATAAATCAAGTCTCCGATGTTTGCCCTCGTTAGTGAATTTGCATCCTTGAAGCCCACAATCGAAGGCTGCCGGATGACATCGCACTTGTTATCAGATTCGGTATCGGTTGTCAGCACCGATACATGTTCAGCCGCGATGCCTAAAAACGCATCGCCAGTAGCCAATGTTTCTCCGCTATCCCACAATCGCGGATATGAAGTGTCCTCACTGACATCAATAAACAGTGGTGCGCCTTCAAACACTTCTTGAGCAGCGGAATTATCCAGAATAAATTTCTCAATCTGGAGTTCTCCAAAGCCCTTGATGTACAGATTTGCAGAAAGATCAGTCATAGTTTGCTCCTTCAAAATAATTTCTTCCGTTACTCAATTTGGAAGGTTTGATTACTTTTTCTTGTCGTCCTTTTCCTCAAATTCCGACAGGTCATAATCCTTCAGATCCATGTCGTCCTGAGCCTCGAAGAATTGTTCGAGAGAAATTCCGCGAGATAAATTACTCTTGATGATCTTTTTGAAATCATCGCTGAGTTCTTTCTCGCCAGGCTTCTCGTCGTTTATCTTGCTCGACCCCTTTTCCTCAAATTCAGTCAAGCCCTGGGTCTGAATTTTGGTAAAGATGTCTTTGGCTTTTTCAATCTGGTCACCTTTCAGGGAAAGTAAGAACTCGGTCAGATCATCGCCTTCAACCGGCAATCCCTGGCCAATTTCTCCACCGCCCACCAGGTCGGTTGCAAAACTCTCGAGCTCGCGTTTCTGTAATTCTGCCTGAACGCGAGTATCAACGATGTCAGCAACTTTGCTATCCACGTTTTTCAACGCGGCTTCCAGCTGCTGGTCAATCGCCTCTGCTATACCGCCTTCTGATTCAAGCGACAGCGCAGTAATGAATTCTGCCTTGTCCTCTGCGGACATTTTTTCCAACATTTTCTTCACATCCATATTAGTTGCTCCTTCGGATGAATGTTCCTCAATAGCCTGCAACGCAGAAGTCTGCAACGCAGATTCTATATCATCTGCTTTAGACAGGCCTTTTACTAAATCGAGGATTTTTTCTAGTGGATTTTGCTCCGGCTCGGGAGCAAAGGTGAATCGGCCGTCTTCCAAAGCGACCGGCTTCATAAGTGGTAGATCATTCTCGTCGCGGATGGCCGGCCAGTTGGTCAGTGTTCCGCCAATAATAATTCTCTCTCCGCTTTCGTCTCCAAGCACAGCAATTGTGGGAGAGAAATACCGGCGCTCCTTAGTTTCTAAAATACGCTTTCCTTCGTCATTCCATTCTGGATTTAGGATAACCCTTTTCCCATCGCCGCTCAGACTGGCGCTCTTTATCCAGCCCACCGCGCCACCAGAATAATGACCAGTTCCTTCAATGGGAAGTCCTGCAAACGCATCGCCCTCTTTTACTTTCTTCGCGGACAATGCGATTTTAGTCCTGTTGCCAATTTCAATTATATCTGCATCTGAAAACGAAATCCTTCTCCCCCACATCTCAGTAAAGTTTCCAGGTGCCAATCCTTCAAACGATTTCTGTTCAGATCCTTGCTCTAACGGAACAAAATAAAAGTTTTCTAGGCTGAGTTTTTTAGCCATCAATTTATCTCCTGTCTACAAAACAGCAAAGGCGCACCATGATTTCTCATACTGCGCCAGTCCTGGGGATTTATATAACCAGACAAGGTTATTATCCAGATGTCTCTTGCAGAATAGCACGAAAGTTCTATTATGTCAACCTCCTTTCTCAATATTCGCAATTTCGGTTACTCCTAACGTGATTCTATCAATCTGATGCAGCGAGTTTATTTCTACTGTCCAATAATGCTGTTTTCCGAAGCCTGGCTTGATTATTTTGATCGAATACTCGCCAGGAGCCAGCCGGTCGCAGATCCTGGCAACAGAAAGCGCAGCCTTTGAAACACCGTTGTTATCATTCATCGATATATCTTCCCACACTTGCAATTTGTCATACAAACAGATTCATCACCTGGCTCCGGCATCGATCCTAACGGCTGCCACCCCAGACCAGCATAGTAAACGCAGTCCAGACAATGTTCAGCATGACCCAGGAATCGATTTTCTTCCGTAAATTCTTTACTGTCCTTATGAGCCTGGGTCAGCGCATCCCAATACGCGGTGCGCGTGCTGTTGATATACATTTTAGCTCTGGCTGCAACGTATTCCTCGCTGAAATACCCACTCGTGATTTCATGCGCGAATTTGTCCAGGCGTTCATATTGAAACCGCAGCCGGCCGCCAGTCCGACCCCAATCTGTCGGGGTCATCATGCCGCGACCGCCCTTACCGGCAATAGCTGAAATGACGTGCTGCTCTTTGATCATTGCAGCCATGCTGGTCTGCCATTCTGCAATTGTGATAGTTCCTTCTGCTAGCTGTACGACCAAGGCTTCGACCGATGGAACATAAACCTCGACCGCCATGCCTTCTAACACTGCCAGGATATCAGCGTGCGCGATTATTACGCCGGCCAGCAAGTAATCAACCGCGTCCGGGTCAAATTCCCATTCGTTGTCGTCACCCTGCAGCAGTTGTCGGACAAACGTTCTAATCTTAGGAAATCTCTTATTCGCCGGCATTCTTCACCTTCGCTTCCAGCAGGCCGCGAAACTTAGGATAAAACTCATCGCAGAACGCATTGAACACGTCAATGGCTGCAGCTATTTCTTCTTCCGTCACCGCCTGATTCTCTCCAGTAGTTACAAAGGTCGGCTCGCCCTTCGGGTTTACGTTTTCCAGATTCGTAATCAAAGATAAGGCTTCCTCTACTTCCGCTTCTGTTGGGAAGCCAGGCGCTGCCTTAGCCTTGACTATATCTTCACCACCCCCTGGCTGCTCAGTTGGTAATACCCTGCTGCGCTCGCGGATCATAGCTGCATCATCTTCGCTCATCGGGAATACTCCACTGAATGCCGTCAGGAACTGTGCCAGATTAGACAGATCAACTACTTTCTTGACCTCGCTGGCTTTTAGCTCGGGGTAGGCTGTTATGTTCTTAAATTTGTCGCCGTTCACCAGTCGCAGGTACCTGGCCAGCTGCCGGCCAGTCTGCTTCGCAAATCCACCCATGATCGCGTTGAACGCAGCCAGATATATCGCTGAATGATCTGATGCTGCAGAATACGAACCAGTATCCGCAGTCGTGGCCACCGCGATAAAATGGGATGCGAAGATCTGCAAAATTACCATTCCATAATAGCTGATTGTCTTGAGCAGATCCGCAGCTGCAGAAAACGTCACATCTTCCAAATCAAACTCAAATTGATCCTCAATCTCAGTCGCGTAGCTACCTTGAGCTGCAGTCATTAGAGCTTTGGCCGTTTCCTCTAACTGAACTTTGGCTTCATCAGTTAGCTTTCCTTTCACAGTGAATTTCACATGACCGGCCGCGTGTTCAAAGCCCATTCCTTGAACGATTTCCAGCGCGTGCTTGATCCTGCGCAGCCTGGTCACAGCCTGGAACGGTGAAAGCCCTGTCGGTATAGTCTGGTCGCCGTACATCAAATGTAAACAGTTGGCCAGGAGTAGATCAACGGCCTCCGCTGGCCACACACGCTGCACCATAAACTCAGCATTGCCAACGTCGTTATACTTGAATTTCTCCAAGGTCGATTGATCACGCCAGGCCAGTTTTCTAATCCCGATCAAACCATCAGTGTTGAAGCTCTCCCAAATTTCACCATCCGGCGCCTTCCAACCCTCAACACGCAGACCAGGCACGATTTCCCACACGCCCCAACCCATAAGCGGAACCTGGGTTATGAGTGTCTCCTTGAACTTCTCTAAATCAATGTCGGCTAGGCAGCTGTTCAGGAAATCTGTGAATTCCTCATCTTCCGGCGTGAAGTCTGCAGGTGGTTCATACTTCAAATTCACATCGCGCGCTGTTGAAGTATAGAGCATCCTGACGATTGTAACTTCTGGATTAGTGCGCCGGATTTCGTCAAATTCCTCCCAAATCTCCGGCCAGGAGAAATCAGTATTAGCAATCGAACTTATCAGCGTCCCCCACGCTGACGATGTGCTGCTACCCTTTTCTACAAACTCAACGATTGGAACTTCAGCCATGACTACCTTCCTTCCTAAGCATATTTGTTGACAAAATCTTTCACCTTCCCGATTCCCTTTAGGCTAACCTCTTTTGCAGGCTTTGGTGTGTGGCCTCTGAAATGCCACCAGCCAACAGTGATTGCCGACATTGAATCCGGTAAGTGGCCAGATTGACCAGTCATATAATCCCGGGTTGACATCAACCGCAATTCGTCATACTCGTATTTTATCATCGGCGATATCATCTCGCCTGCTTCTATTGCTCCAATAGCAAAATTTACCATTTCTATTCGGTGTTGGCCAACCAGCTTTTCTCCAACAGCATAGACTTTCAAATAGTCGTCCACCACATCACCAACGCCAGTTGCATCATGGGAAGCAAAAGAATTATAACGGTTTACCTGATCTTCGAAACGCTTGACCATCTTCGGCCAATCCTCACGACCGCACCGCTCCCAGGCTACCGTCCTAGCTGGAATGCAATCAGTCCGAATCGTGCGGATAACTGAATAGTGTAGATCCTTTGCCCAATCGCCCATGGTGTAATACTCGGCAGCTGCAGCAACAGTGTCCGGTTCCTCAAACTCGTAGTAGACGCCTAACTCGCCAGGAACTGGTTTGACATAATCGAAGTGGAAATCCTCAACGCCGACCCCGAACATCTTTTCAACAGATTCTGTCATGATGGCACGATCGGTTACACTCGGCTCCTGCAGATCGTATTCTATCAACCAGGTGCGCGCTGTCACTTCCGTGCGTTTGCCTTTCACTTCGGACACTGGTAGCCAGCCGTCAATGGGGTTAGATGTCTCCTGGTATCCCCATTCATGAACCGGCCACCCTTTGTCCTCTGCGCGTCGCAACACCTCGGTCATCATTCCATTGGGGTTGTGGTGCGTGCTGCTGACTGTGGTCTGCGCTGGAATTAGAATACCACCATGGCCATCAAAGCGAGACATAGCAACGCCGGTTATAGCTTCATAAACGATCGCCGGCATTTCGTCCACCTCGTCCAGACGCATTCGTTCAGGGTGGCCACCACGCGCTGACCTGGTGCTGGCCATGAGTGCTTCGATGCTGTTTCCCCAAATGAAATCGCTGCTGATCACCTTGGGCTCGCCTATCCACAGGTTGCGAGGACAGCTTGGCTTTGCGTAAAAGGTATTGCTAATGTATTCCTGAACACGCTTAGACTGTTGGCCAGATCCTCCCAATACTTTCACATCGGCCTTTAGTGTCAGTGCTTCGACCAGCGACAGCAGCGCCATAAGAAACGACTTGCCCCCGAAGGCTCGGGAAGCTTTCCAGACCACCACCCGATGGTAGGCAAAGTAAGAATCACAGAACGCGCGCCAAGGTGTTGAGTGACCCGGGACTACGACCTGGTCTGGAATAACTATTTCAAACGTGTGCCAGATGAAGGCTTTTAGCGTGTCCTCAGTTAGTATAGGCAGTTTGAATTTATGCGCTGTGGCCGGCGCGATTCTGCGCTTCTGGCTAGTTGCTAGGACTTCTTCTATAGTAGCCTTCCGGCCGGTGGTGGTGATTACAGTTCCGTCAGTCACTCTGATTCATCCTGCTCATCAGCGTCTGGATCTGCGGCCGGCTTCTTCCCTGCTGCAGCAGCAGCATCGTCATAAACGAATATAGTAATTACGTCTGGCTCCTGAACGTCCTCACCCTTCGCGTCAGTCTTGGCAATCTTGATCGGTGCGTCCAGACCCAATATCTTATTGCGCTGCGTCCATATATTCCTAACTTCTGCAGTGTTGCCTTTTCTCCATGCAATAGCCTCGGCCTCTGACAACGCAGCCAGCTGCTGTGCAAGCCATTCAGAAGAAGCCTGCGCTGTCGCCTTGCGCCACTGCTCACGAATGTAATCAATATCATCCTTCACCGTAGTCAGTGAGAAAGGCTTTTCAGTTTCAGGATTCATCAGACGCGGCGCAGCTCCAATGACTTCACCAAACTCATTCTTCTTTTCTACCAGCGTACCGAGCCAGGCCTCTATCTGACGCATTGTGATGCCAGGCCGCTTGACAATCAGCTCCGCAATCATGGCTCGCCGCCTGTCCATGATCAGCTGCCTGTCGTAGGAGGGATTGAAGTTATCAGCCATTTGTGCACCTCACAGTGTGCGATAGAACATTTGTACTATAGAACGTTTGGTCTATATCTAATAAGTTGCCTGGCTGAGTTCCGGGTCATAATCCGGCAGCACAGTTTTATCTGGTGGAATTGAGTTTGGATCTGTTGCGATGTCCTCAGGATCGAACACTTCTACCTCGCCGCAGGCAGCGACTGCTTTCTTGCAATCGCCTTTCAGAAATACGAGAACATTCTGATGAGTTTTTCCGAGTTTCCGAGATTGGGGAAAGAAGGTACCAATACGCAATCGAAGGGTTCCAGTAGCGGTGAACAAGATTGCTTCGTTATAGAACTGCAGGCCGGCATCTTGAAAAGCTTCAATAGTATGTTTTATGAAGCCGTAGTATTCACCGGATTCTGACTTTTTGTTGCGGATCTCACCGACCACAAAACAAGCAAAGCGATTATCTTTTAGTTTCTTGCAGGTTTCAAATATGATCTGTCTGTATTCGATTAGGAATTCAGCATAGGTTGGAATAGCTGACAACTCGCCGTCCAGGTCTGAGTAGACCTCCAAATTATAATAAGGTGGACAGCTGAAAATGAAATCATATTGCATCCCAGGGGTCAGGCTATCTAAATTCTCGCTGTTTCCATGAATCCAAACCGGAGCAATTTTCTCCGCTGGCAGCTGCAGTGGTTCATTATGTTTCAGATTATCCAGGTATTTGAGTTTATGATATTGCTCTTTGGAAACAGTGGCCATAAAATCTTTGCTTCCTTTGGCCAACTTGACACAAATCCTCGCAGCCTCACCCTCACCGAATATCAAATCTAAGCTAGCTCTAAAAGTAATATAAGCTGGCTCTCCCTGGCCGTGGCATTTCAGCATATTATAACGATTTCGAATAATCAGTGTGTCATTTGAGTTGAGAGTAAAAGGTGATGCAATACATCCAAATGGTTTTTCTCTAGCACCGTGAATCTTACAAAGACCAATATCTTCACCATCAACTTCTTTCAATGGACACTTTCCAGTTGCAGGATCTGGTTGCAATAATCCGTCCTTCACTTCCAAATCATATTCTTCAATAAATATCTCCGCTTCTTCTGGCAGCAGGGAAATCATAATTTTATTACTACCTTCACAACAGCGGCCGTGGCAGTTTTTAGTTATATATTTTGGCCAGCAAGGGAATTTATGATTAGCCCATTTAGAAGATATTTTTACCTGGTGAGTTTCAGACTGGCCAGAACTAAAAATATCCAGCTGCTCCATGTTAGCTTTTACCTGTTCCAAACGAAGCTCAATGCCGGTATATTGGCGACCTAACATTCCGGCCACCACTCCGCGAACACTGCCGCCGGCAAACGGATCAAGAATTGTGAACCCAGGTGCAGTAAACCAGGTATAAACTACTTCAGCCAAAACAGGGTCAAAAATCGAGGTACCACCAGTTCCTTCTCTATATCGTAATAGTCCGGTTACCGGATCTGGTGTAGTTTTAGCTTCTTTTCCATAAGCTGCTCGGCTACTATGGCCATCACTAATTAGATTTGTATCTCGGCCAAGCTCTGACTTTATTCCAAGCTGCAACCAAAGTCTTTTCCGCGCTCGCCAATATCCTTGCCGGCAATCCAAGACTGAAAAAGGTGGAATGAGAAATTTCCTTTGTAGGCTTCCGGCAACATGTTCAATATTAGATTTGATTCGCATCTGTCTTTCTCCTTCTTCTTCCAGGTCGAAATATTCTAAAAACTCATCGCCAGAATAAGCCACCGGCAGCTCGTCGTCTATTGATAGTTCCTTCAAAATCACTCCGATATCATCATTCCACATGCTGGAAAAATCAGCGATGTCAATTCCAGATCCCATCATCGTGATTTGATTATGATCAACGCCGTAGGCTTCTGCAGCAACTTCACTGTCACTATCCACCCCAAATAAAACAGGAATAGCCCAATTCCCATTGTCCAGGGTAGCTATTCCTCTTGGAGGATCCTCGTTGGCTTTTTTCATTCGCTGCAGGGTTTCCATTCGACCATTCCCTTCAACAATTCCACCCTGGCCGTCGTTTAGCAGCGGTTCAAATTTAGGAGGATCTTTGAACCCATATCTTTTTATTGAAGTAGCCAGCGCGTCAAAATCGTGCCGTTTGGGGTTCCTATCCCACAGCCTGGCTTGCTCTAAATCAATATACTCGAGACGAAGTCTGTCATCTGCCATTTTTATAAACTCCTTTGATGGGGTTTTAGATGGAACATCTAGGCTGAATATAGCATTTTTGTTCTACTCTGTCAACGATTTCTGATATTACTGCTTTTATAAACGGTGGCCAGTCGTTGCAAAGGACTGGACATTTTTCGAATAGTTTATTATTATTAGGATATACCATAAAGGAGGCCAAAGGTGACTGATAATATAATTGAAGGCCGTGACGGATCTGACCCAAAAGATACAAATACCAATGACATCTTAGAAGAAGTAAATTCCACCAGGCAACAGCTGCAGCAGGCCGGCATGGATTACCGAAAGGCTTTTCACGACATGAGAAAAGACATGACCTGCCTGAAAGCCGAGGCTGCAATTATTGATCTACAAACTAAGCATCTGCAGGAAATGGCAGATGTATCTGAAAAACTCCACAAAGTTCAGAAAAAATATCACGACATAATGGATGCAGCCAGGGACGTAATTCGACCCCACGTTTTAGAATCAAAGGCCGGTGTAATTGTCGGAGATTTTGAAGCCAAATTCAAAAAGGGCTCAGTTTCGCGCAGCTGGAAAAGCATTGCTGAGACTTTCAAGATTCACATCAAACCTGCTGCCTGGGAAGAAGCAGTAGAAAAACACACCAAAACCGGAGAGCCAAACGTCACCTTCAAGGTGATAATTTAGGAGGCCAGCCGAGCCGGCTTCACTCGCAAACACTACACAACACAATCAGAAAAGAATAAATGCAGGCTCGGATAAAAGGAGGGGAGCTGGCCTAACCTGGTCGGTTCCCCTTCAATCTACTCGGGAGATATAAATGGAATGGAAAATAGAAACGAAGATAATATCACCATTTCTTATTGATGGAGTAGAGGTTGTAACCAAGAAAGAACAAGATCAAATGGACAAATTAGCACGCCTAATGGGAGAAAGAATTGATCAACAAATCACAGATTTACTAATGGGGATTACATCAGAAGAATACAAACGAGAATACGAAGGTGACTGGTCATTATTAGAGGAAGGTGAGTAATGGAAGATTTCAAAATCGGGAATATACCAGTTAGCGAAATGAAAAAAGCGATCGATCCTAAACTATCCCAACAAGAAGCTGATGCAATTTATGATGAATTTGAATTTGTAATTTATGACAAAGATTTATCAACCGAAGGAATAAAGCTAATGAGGTTGAAGGAATATCTCAACTCTCTTGTTAGTAAGGATGAATGGGAAGAAATTACATTAGCAGAAGCACAAAGATTATTTCCTGTAAATGAAACTGAGATTTCCAAGCGGAGCTTCAAAAAATATGTAGAAAATAGAGAGATAATACCAAGCCCATTTATGATTTCTTTGATGCGTAGTTATTTTAGTTACCTTGACCAAAACACAAAGGATAGTGCAAAAGAAAACCAATGTTAGAGAACGATAAATAAGGAGTTTGAAATGAATATTAAAAATGCAGATGAGTTTAATTATCAAGAAGAAGATAAATTCGATTATCAAGAAGAAACTTATCACTTGGTAAAAACCATTAGAAACTGGGTAGTATTTTTTGGATGGATGTCATTAATAACCATTCTTGTAACATTAATATTATAAACAATGAAGGGAGACAGAAATGAGCATGGAAGACATTTCAACTGAACAGCTTTTATTTGATCGTCAAGAACGCTTCAACGATATTGTTGCCTGCCTGGCGGCCATGAGCCAAGGAATACAAGGATATGAGGACAGGCTCGAGGGCAACTTGAAAATCGTAAACATAATTATAGAAGAATGTAAAAAGCGCGGATTTGACCCTGCTTTATTTCGAGAGGGAAAACCATAATTGAGGCTGAATAGCAACTATGATTACTTGGAAGGAATATTGGACTAACCAAAGGAGAAAAGAGACCATGGCTATCGGACAGCAGGGTATTTTATTCGACATAATTGATGAAAGAAAACGGCAGGATAAAAAGTGGGGAGTTGAAAGGGAACTCAACAATTATATCTGGTTAGGAATCCTTATGGAAGAAGTTGGAGAAATAGCCACCGCAATCAATAAAGAAATCTACTGGCTCAAAGGCAGAAAAGAACTTGTTCAAATCGCCGCTGTAGCTATTGCCTGGATTGAAGCCTTAGATAGAGAACATGGTGGTAAAAATCAAGGAGAAACTCATGAAGCATGAACAATTCATAATAATTGGCCTGATTCTAATTATCGTCATTTTGAGTATAGTAATCATTCTGCAGGTGTTGCCGGATCTGCCAACGGAGGTTCCACCACTGCCGCAGAAGAAGAATAAAAAATTCAAGGGAACCATTCAACCGCAATCTGATTTTTATTTCTGGCTCCCAGGATTTCCAATGATAGAGGAAGCATGAAACGAATAGGAGAATAAAATTATGACCAGATGGGAAAGAGTTCCAGCGTCTGAAATAGTAGTAGGAGACCGGATTCGATTTTTAGATATCCGGAAGCCGCGAATAGTAATCACAATAAAGAAATCTATGAAGGGGGTAGTCATTACTGCAGGCCGGCTGCCAGGCGACCAGGTGCTGCCGCGTTGGATTTGTTCTCGAGGGTTTCAGATCCTGCGAATGCCGGCTGCAGAGCGCGACCGAATCTTCTTGCAAAACCTGAATTAGGGTTGCCTCCCTTCCAGTTCTCTGTTATATTGAATATCTAGGCTGGCTTGGACGGCAGCGTAAGAACTCCTTTATGGGTCTCGGGAATGTTTGGTCACATTCCTATCAGTTTCTTGCGCTGCCGATCAAGCCGACCTGAAATTCTAATATAATTTTTTACACCCTGGGAGGGTCTCGATGTCAAATCCCAATATGATAACAGATAATAAACTCACCTCGTTTTATCATGCTGCTCGAGTAAATATAGAAGCAACTGAATCTGAAATGGTATATGCGGCTGACGACGATATACTTGCTCAAATAGAAGAATCATCTGAATTGAAACAAACCGTCAGTGAACAAGGAGATATTAGACAATACACCTGTGGTAAATGGGAGTGGAAAAATAGCCCTAAAACAGGTCTACCTTACCAATTTCAGATGTTTTGCACCTGCTGCCTAGCTTGCAGAACTAAAACAGCCAGGGAAATTGTCGCTGGTCTACAACATAATGAGCAAATGCATCAAGGTTATAGCTTCAAAATTTGCGATAATAAAGAAGCGCTGCGAATAATGAACTTATTTGGAAAAGATTTTGTGCTTCGAATGCCCCTTCCTCATAATAGGAATTTCCTTTTTATGAGTCAGCGATTGATGTCAATACATAATGAGCCAATCACTAAAAGCATGGCATTCAAGGCCATAGATGAATTAGGAGACGAAAACAGCACGGTGGCCGTGATGGCCATAATCCTCGGAGATAAGCCAACATCAAATCGTCGCTCTGGCGTGTTACACAGATCCACAGGCGCGGAAGCATTCGATGCCTTCTCAAGTACAGATACGGATGAGTTTGTAGCTGATGAAGCTAATATGGAACATTTAGAATATTCACTTGATGAACCTGATGAGGGAGTTGAGATAATTGCCTATTATGGATTTTCTCTGATTCCTAAATCAGCAATATCAGCCTCGCAAATCAAACGCATTGGTGACGCTGCGCAGCTGGACGCTTTAGAAAAAACGATCGATGATATTCCTGAAAACCTGCAAGATGTCCAGCGTGTACTCAATATAAAGAAAGACCTGTTTTTGAAAGCAGTAAACTTTATTGCCAGCCTGACCGGCTTAGAAATAGAGATCAGAGTAACTCACTATGAAACCTTTATGACGAAGGATGAGATTGATTGGAGTGAGGAAGCCAATAGAAAATCAGCTCAAAAACTACGACGTTATATGAGTTATTTTTCTGACCCTGATCAATTTGTGGCTGCTGGCCAACCTTCTGGTGCAAAAACGCCTGTTCCAATATAGAACTCCTACCTAAAAACTACATTTATAATTGACTAAAACACCTCCCTTCTGAAAGGACGTACCTATGCCTGAATACGATTTTCCCTCAGGATCTGAGCTAAAATTCTGTCCATGCGGAACAACAAAACCGGTTTTGCGAAACCTGAATAAAGGCCGTGTTCCGCAACCTCTTTACCAGCTGCGCTGCTTCTTCTGCGCCAGGCGGTCGCCACCAGATCAAAACCTTCGTGCTGCAATAGTAAACTGGAACACTTTTTCAACCTAATGATCTATTAGAACAGTCGTTCTAAAACTGTCCTGTGGCAGGTACTGCCGACCAGTCCCTGGATGCTTTCCGTTATTGCAAAACCAGTTTTATAAATAGGGTTGCTTCTTTTTATAAAATCGGCTAAGATTAGAGGTAGATACCCTTATAAAGGAGACCCCCATGACAGGAAACACACCAGCAAATAAAGGAATAACGGTAGCTCAAGCAAATGAAGCTATGAAGAAAGCTGTGAAGAAACTGGCCAGCGTATCGGCCAACCGCGACGTTCACGCCGACTGCAGTGCAGCCAGACTCGACCAGATCATCGATATGCAGAATGAAATAAATCAACTAAAAGCCAGGCTCAAACATCGCGTCAGCTTTTATGCAGACGCGATTGGTAATTTGCACGGTGAATTATCAACATCAAAAATGGAAACAATTGACGCGCTGGCTGAAGTTGCCGTACTGCAGGAAGAAAACAAATCCCTCGAAGCTGAAAATAAAAACACCTAAGGACGAAACCCTGATGAGACCTAGTAAGGAGAAAATTATGTTTGAACGAGACCCCGAAACCCAGGCCAGATTTACAGCAGCAGAGGCAGCTGAGTATATTTTGGAACTGCTCAACCTGCGAGCCGAGCATTTTTCATCTGCCGGCGAGAGTTTTTTATTCGATTTAGAAGGCGGCGACACAATGGCTGTTTTCTATCAACCAGACCCAGGCCAGGAGCCGGAAGTAAGAGTTGGCGCGCTGGCCACATTCTAAAGGGAGCTCCAAATGAAGGAAATAATTGAGCGGCTCTGGCTTTATTGTAAACGAGGGAATCAACCTGAAAGATTGAAACAGTTGATTATTCAGGCCAGCCCACAAATTACTGAGGAAAATTACTCACTGGCTAATACGATGGCAGCTGAACTTATTTTATCAACAGCTGCGCGAGCATTAGGCACAACTTACGAGCGCGCTTATATTCGAATGAAGTTGGCTCTGAAACTAAACCAGGAAGAATTAAATTGTGTGCAGGATATGGTATCTGCAGGTTACCACCAGAAAGATTCTTGGACTGCAGCTTTTGTTTGTAATCTGCGTGAAAAGGCAGCCAAGGATTTGGGATTAGATCCGTTGACCCCTTTTCAATCTTTATAAAACCTGCTAAGATTATAGAGCCTGGCCGGACACTGCGAACCACAAGCGCCGGCCAGGCAATGTCCAAATCAAACCGCGGCCGGAAGCCGCAAGGAGAGACCCAAATGACCGGACTAACCGCCTTACTCACCCCTACTCAGAAAGAAATCGACAACTTCAAAATCAGAAAAACCCAACAAGAATTATTAGCTGAAATCAAATCTAACCCCGACATGCTGCTGACGGAGCTTATCGTTAGTGTTCTCATTGATGAGCTTTCTATAGGTGTATTTGTAGAACGCTGGTACATGGACAGGCCAGGCAGCGCAGGTGGAATTGGCGCAAAGATAATCAATAGAGAATATTTCAACGTGACCAGAGCGAGCAAAAACCGGCTGCTGGCTTTTATCAACAGAGAAACCAAACGTAATGAAAATACTAATATCAGATTTTCCACCCTCAAATGTAGCAACAGCCTTATTCATATAGTATTTGAAGCAGGGTCATAAAAAACTACTGCCGCCTAAATAAGAGACCAGATCAAAAGGAGTTTTGCTTATGGCCATGAATGAATTCCAACTAAAAATTGTAGGCCAGCGCAACGTCGCTGACTGTATTATTGTTGATGCCTGTCCAGGCAGCGGCAAAACCTACACCGTAGAAAACTTGGTTGCAGCCCTGCTGGACGATGGCCGGAGAATTGGCCTGTTTACTTTCAGCCGGAAGGCGGCCGAGGATATGCGCGTTAGAATTGCTGAGCGTGTGTTCAATAAACTAGGTGACACCCCACTATCTGACGATGAAAAACAATTCTTCAAGGATCCTTTCTCAATTAAAATGGGTCGAGATTGGATCGATCGCGATGTTGCGCGCCGGATGCTGGCTGATTGGACTTGTACAATTCACGGTCTGTCCTACCGGCTGCTGAAAACTGCAGGTCAGAAGCCGCGTGTGCTTTCAGGGAAAAGCGCCTGGGAAATAAAAGGTTTGATCAAGGACAAAGCAAAGGAAATAGGCTACTCGGAAGGCTGGAAACCTATCGAACATTATTTTCACCTGGCTACTAATGCTCTGATTGACCCTAAAAAAACGCAGGGGTTCTATAATGAAATCCTGCAAGATGTTTCTAACGGCAGCTGGCACGCTGACTGCCTGGCCAGGCTCTACCTTCTCTACACTGATTATTGCCGCGAGCGCAACCTGGTTGATTTTTCTATGATGCAGGCCAAGGTTATAAAACTAATACGAACCGACCCAGGTTTCAAAGAAAAAATATCTGACCTGTTCGATTTTGTAATTATAGACGAAGCCCAAGACACCTCAGATCTTCAAATGGAAATTATTGACGCGCTGCTAGGTGAAAGCGCTCGACTAATCCTGGTCGGCGATGTTGACCAAAGCATGTATGCCTTTCGTGGCGCGGTGCCGGAAGTGCTTCACGATAAGGAAGGAACGCGATTTGTTCTCCCAATCAATTATCGCAGCACCAGGAATATAATTGACACTGCAGCCAGCCTGATAAAATCTAACTACGCCGCGCTACCGGATCTACTGAAACCATTTGAGCCTAAACCTGATGCATTAGATGGTGACCCGATAGAATTTATGAGCTGCCAAACGGTGGAAGAATTAGGGAATCAGATTGCGCTCACAATGCAGGATGAGAACTACCACCCAGGCGACATTTTTATTCTGAGCCGGACGCGAGCAGAATGTGCATTACTGCATACGGAATTACTCAGAGCCAAAATACCGGCAATCAATAAATCAGGTGGCCTTTTATTTGGAGCGCCACATATTAGGAAGGTATTAGCCTATGCACAGCTGGCCTGCGATTACGAAGGCGCACGTGACAATTTAGAAATCCTTACTGAGGTCGCTAACGTGGCTACAAAGGATTTCCTATCGCCGGTAACGCGCAGAAATCATCAGCCTGGCTGCGACAATCAGAAATCCTGGATTGACTGCGGCTGTCCAATAATTCAACAGGAAGGAATTGATCATAGCTCGGCCAGGTGGTACGGAAAGAGATCAATCGAGAAAGCCGGCGACTGGCAGGGAATTATAAACCAGATATTTGAAACTAACAAAGGTGGGTATTCCACCATAGCTGCCAAAGGCGCACTGGATCTGGCCGGATTTGTAAATAGGATTGCGCGCAAAAAAGACGACGCAAGCCTGGCTCTACTTTTTATAATTGAGGAATGTGTTCTCCCCTGGCTGATTGAAGAGGACGGTATAGTTGAGGACGACCCAGGAGAGAACGGCCTGATGGAAGATTTTGATGTGCTGCTTTCAATTGTAGAATTGCCAGATCAAACCTTGGATCAATATTTAGATATGGTTCAACTGCTGACAAATGACAACCCTACCAAAGAAGAAGATAGCGTTTTACTCGGAACATTCCACTGGTCAAAGGGTGCAGAGCGACCAATCGTATTTGTAAATGCGACACGCTGTCCGATCATCCCACCTAAAACACCAGAGGGAAGATTGCCTACTGGTAAACCGGCCACGATGGAAGAAGAACGCCGGCTAGTTTATGTCGGCCTGACCAGAGCGAAGATAAAAGCCTTTCTGATCTTCGCTCACCTGTGGAATAAACGACCGGTTGGCTTGGAATTAGTTGGTGAAGTAAAGGAAATCTTGAGCAAATGAAATTTATTGAATTGTTTGCCGGCATTGGAGGATTTAGATATGGACTTGAAAATGTTGCAACTCCCGAGGGGGAACAATCCGGGGTTCTTCAGGAAGGTTCGAACCTGTCCGGCAATAAGCATCTCAAGGTGGGAACACAACAATTTACTTGTGTTTATGGAAATGAGTGGGGAGTTGAAGCACAACGAGAATCTTGGATCGCAGACGGAAAAGACCTGGAAAAATTCTCGCCATCCTATGCACACAGAATATACAGGAGACACTATGGAGAAATCGACACCAGAAATATTAGAAATGTTTCCGGATCTGAAATCCCAGACCATGATCTTCTTACAGGAGGATTTCCATGCCAAGATTTTAGCCTTGCAGGAAAAGGGGCTGGATTTGAAGGCACACGAGGTACTTTATTCTTTGAAATCGCTAGGATTCTCTCCGACAAAAAACCAGGGCATTTTCTCTTGGAGAATGTCAAGGGTTTGCTTAGTAACCAAGATGGAGAAACTTTCATCAGAATACTTGGGATTCTCTCCGACCTGGGGTATCGAGTTGAATGGATGGTACTTAACAGCAAGCACTTTGGAGTTCCCCAAAACAGGGAGCGTATCTTTATTATCGGACATCTTAGAGGACAATGTAGCGGAGAAATATTTCCTATCAGAAAAAGCAGTGGAATCAATCCTGGGGAGAATGAACAAAACAACGACATTGCACATCCCCTCGAACCAGGAGAAAAGTACAGGGGAAGTTATATAATACAGGTTGGCAGTGTTGGGAAAACCAATCACAATTCAATACAGGACAGGGTTTACGACCCTGCCGGCATTGCTAGAACTATTGCTGGTGAAGCTGGGGGCAAAGGCGCAAAGACAGGGCTGTATGCAGTGAAAGGCGATTTACTTACTAGGAAAAACCCTCAACGCCAACATGGATTTGACAAAGATAATATGTTTACACTTCGTGGTGCTGTAAATCATGGCATATTAGAAAACGCCTGCATCCGCAGACTAACACCAGTTGAATGTGAACTGTTACAAGGATTCTTTCCCGGCTTTACCGAGTTTGGAATGTTGGAAGATGGCACCATTGTACCTATCAGTGATACTCAAAGATATAAATGTTGTGGTAATACAGTAACAACAAATGTGATCACCGCGATTGGAAGAAATCTGCTTGAGCATATATGCAAAAACGAGGAGGTGATGCTAGCCCAAAATGATAACTAATATTTTCACTACCACCGATCAACATATTAGATTACAAGGAGTAATAAATGTCCGAAGATAAGAAAATGGATATCAACGAGTTCGATGAGTTTTTAGAGGAGATGGAAGAATCGTTTGAAGAAGCCTCTACTCCGCGCGGCGTTGCTGTTGCAAAAGCTGTTGTGGAATTCGGCTTCCCCATCTTCGTTGAGGGCTTATCAGCCACAGAGCGTTTCTTCAAGGCAGCGCCAGGTAAGAAAAATAAGGATGCTCAAACCGCAGCCTGCGACCTGGCCATGAAGAAAATCAAGAACATGGAAGAAAAAGGTTTGATCGAAGTCAAAGACCGCCGCAAGCCACGTTTCTCTCTCAGGATTCGATTCGTTGCAGAAGGCGCAAAGAAAATCCAGGATGGAGATTTGGTTGAAGCCGGTTGGAAAGACGACCTGGCTGAAACCAGCGCATTGTGGACAAGGGGATCAACCGATCGCACCACCGGAGAAGTTCAGCCGTCTGCATTAGGAGAGTTTCACATTCCAGCATTGAAGAATTTTGGTCTGATGCACGAATCTGAGATCTGGTGCCTGATTGGAATTACACCAGATCCTTATAAGCTGTCGCTTGGAGACGAAGGAAAGACTGACGAGTATGAGGGTGAAGCACGCTACCCGATGATTCGTTATATCTCCCAGGTATTCGGCACAGCTGACGAGGCCTATGCAAGCCTGGCCGGCGCGGCAGAAGGTGGCGCCACCGGAGAATTCCCACCTGAGTATGGGAATAAAGCAGCCTGGAACAAGGTCGCCAAGATGATTTCTAAGGAGTTAGACGACGGCCTGACTGTCGAGGAAGCTGCTGAGAAATATGAGGTCGATGTTGCGTACGTGGAACCCCTGCACGTTCCGCTCTAGTCAATTTCAATCAAACCGGTTTGGTCGAGGTTGGCTGCTGCTGGCCTCGACCTTTCAGAAAAGGAGAATCAAATGTTATTACTGTATAGATATAATTTAGGCGATACTCTAAAAGATAAAGTTACCGGATTCCAGGGTGTTTGTCTCGGTATTAGTTTTTATGCTACTGGCTGCGTTCACTACGGTCTTCAATCCCAGGACCTGAAAGATCAGAAACCGCTCGACTGGGTTTGGGTTGATGAAACTACGGTTGAATTAGTCGAAACCCAAACGATTGATTTCGAATTTCCCTTCGAACCAACATCCAGAGAAATTATTGCTGAGGTCAAGAAAGCCAGAAAGAAAGATGAAGCCATAAAGAAAAAACGGCGCAGCGCACCTAATATGCCAACACCGCCACAATCCTAATGACAATTTATCTAGACAGTTCTGAAAAGCGCTCAGATAAAACTCCCAAAATGGGAGCGTACCTGCCATGGCTGGAAGAACTCACCGGCGCGGATGCAATTATAACGCCGGCCAAACTGCCGCTAAATAAAGGAACGCTGATGTTTCACATGAGCCAGGGAGCCTGCCTGCTGCAGATCAAACATGAAGGCGACCTGGCTGCCAGTGTTGGAAACAGGCTAAATTCCGCAATCGCGCGCATGATTCCTATAACACGTTACGCCTGGCAGAGACAGCTTATACCGGTCGGAATGTACCACGGCGCAGATAACCAAGCCAGATCCGTTGAGGTCGCGGTAGACACCGGCCGCAAGCCCTACTGGCGGTCAGTAAATCCAGCTGTACCATTCGATGCGCTACAGACTGCAGCCTGGCATTGGACACTGCGCGGCGGCTGCTTTATTCCATTTGTCCAACACCCCATGCACCTTCAATCTTATTGTATGAGGCTTGACCATGATCTGATTGAGCTGGCCAAGAAAAAGAAAAAAGTATATCCGGAACTGCCAGCAATATATTCAGATCCGCGCCAGGACGACCCACTGCAGGAAGTAGAATTGATCACTGACGGCCGGCGCGTACTGACGGCATTCCCTGGCATTGGCCAGCAGCGCGCGGATGATCTGTGGGAGAAAGTAGACAGCCAGCTTTGGCACGCGCTGTTGATTCTATCTGAGCCCTGGCAGCATATGAAGTCACCTAAGAAATTCCCCAAAGGAATCGGGAAGAAAACAGTTGAAAATGCGCGAGATATCCTTGGCCTGACTGACGACTATGTTGATTTTCAATTAGCCTTAGATTTAGTGGCTAGAATGAAGGAAGATAAAAAATGAGGATAATAAAAGATGAGCGGACTATTGAGGCTGTAGATCTTTGTGAAAACTGTAATAAAGAGAAAAAGGGTAGGCGCGTAAAAGCTTATGGGTTACATAAAGAAAGCCGTGGATACTATTTTCTTTGTTTCGATTGCTTTCAGCCGAGAGTTTTCTGGAGACCTAGAGGCAAATATTCAAAAGTAATATCAACGCCCATTAGGAAAGATAAAAAATGAATAATTTATCAGATTTAGACAAGCGCACCTCTTTGAAATTGGCCGCCCTGCCCAAAGCAGCTGCCGACATTAGCGGAAAAAGTTCTAAGGAAGCATTAGAAGAACTATTGCAATCTGTGCTCTCGGCTGAACAACAAACTCAAAAACTTGTTGATTCTATTGTAGCAATGCAACCCGGGTGGCCAATGCCCGAGGAAAACTGGCAGGCATTCTTAGATGATATTGAATTTACTAATCAAAAGCACGGTTGGAATTTAGTAATAAAGGCTAATAAATAAATGAAGATCAAAAGCGCGCATCCGTACATGTGTCCTCACTGCAAATCTAAGCAGGTTGCCAAATTAGAAGGTGAGGAAAACCAAGTTGTTGTAGGCGCGCGCCAATGCAGTAAATTCCTAAGTAGAAAATATTGGTTGGTGCTGCAGTACGGAAAAGCTGCTACTAAAAACCAGCAGATAGTCGGAGTGACATTTATGTTCACAGTGACAGTAGATGATCCTCATAAACGAAGACCTGCGCACCTGGCAACTGAAATCTGGAAAGGTAATATTCAAAAAGGAGGCATTGAATAATGGCAAAAACTAAACCATCAACCGCTAACATTATCCCTGGGATTTTTCTCTGGACAAGCCGATACGGAATAGGAAAAACTTCAGCAGCCCTGGGTTGCGGAGCTGCTCCGGAGAAGATTTATTTCGTGGATGCTGACACGAAAGGATTGGACACTATAAAGCAGATGAAGAATGAAGGGGTTGAGTTTGGCAAATATCTCAACCTGGTTGAAGTAATGACCAAGAATATCAACGATGCCTATGAGGCTATTTGGCAAATTGTGGATGAGGTGAAAAATGCCGACGGCAAATATGATGCTGTCATAATCGATCCGATCAATCCCATCTATAAAATGTTTAGGAAATACGTGAAGGCCAACACGACCCAATTCGATAGTGCGAAGGAATGGAAGAAATCGCGCGGATCTGGTTTCCGATTCTACGAAGGGAAAATCAGCGGCCATGCACGATTTGAGCAGGAGCGGTTTTTGAATGAGTTGTCCAGTCATGTAAGAACCATCCACCTGACCGCGCACCTGAAACGGAAATATGATGCCAATGTTGAGGTCGGAGAAATCCCTGACGTGACATCGGTGGTTCATCGAGTGACCACCTGCTCTATCTGGCTGCGCAGTAATCCAACTCACTCCACCCCGATCATGCTTTTCATCAAGCCCTACGGCATAAAGAAATACGAGAAGCTGAAAGGCATCATAACCATAAACGTCACTCCTAAAAAGGCTGTTCCGACCAGTAAAGAAATGTCAGTTTGGGACACCATAAATCGTTATGTCGCAGATCCGGCTTACAAACGTGAGCCGACAGCTGACGAAATACCGGACGAGGATGATCGCTGGATTATCGAGCAGACCTTATCAAAGGAACAGCGCCTGGCCTGGTTTGCCAGACTGCGCGCTGCAGATAAGGAAGAACAGGAATTCGAGGACACGCTCGGCGAGCTAGTAAATCCGCTGACCGAAGCAGTCAAGGCAATCGTGGACTCCGGAATAGTTGCACCGCCGGCAATCAAGGTGCTACTGCTAGAACAGATCTCTGACGGCAAATTGGAAATAGACAGTTCGAATATAACCATCAAAAATATTGCAGCCAGCTTGTAATTAGTCAAAAAAGGTGAATTATGAATAAAGAAACTAAAGTGAAGATAAAGAAAGAATTATATGGATTACTCAGAAACCCTTATCTTGAGAATAGTGAAATATATCAAGTGATGGACAAGTTCCTCGATGCCCTGCCTGAGAGTGAGGGGTGTCCTTTATGCGCAAAACCCAAAGTGCTTGCACACTGGCAAAACATGCTAAAGGAATACGAGAGGTTTATGATGGAAACAGAAAACCAGATAGCCAAGCAGTCATTTGATAATTTCCTAATTTGCACAGATATGTTCATAACGCCGTGGATGACACTAAGGGATAAATACCATGATTGGCTTGGATTGGCTTGACTAAAAGGAGGAAACAGTGAGAATAAAACTACCTGAAAGTATGTCTGAAATAATGAACATCGCCTGGGATGCAGAAATGGCCAGAGCCATTGAGCAAGAATCTCAGGCAATGGAATCTCGATTTATCACACTGTCGGAATTCCAAACGCGCGCTAAAGTAACCGATATTTCTATCAGCCGCTGGATAAAGAACGGAAAGCTGCAGGTAGAAAAAATCAATAATGTTGATGTCGTCCGCGCTGATGGCTTGCTACGAATGCCTAATATCAGTCTGGCAAATGAGCCTGGTGAGTGGAAACATCAAGGCGGCACAATTCAAAGCCAGACAAAGGAAATGCTGCAGCAGCACGCGCTCGGTGGCAATATGAGTTTTACGATTGATCTCGGCGTGCGATTGGTGCTGGCCTGCTTTGGATTGATACCGCTGAAACACGTGCTGCCAGGCATTGCAAAAATAGCAAATCGCCACCCTGTCATTCGTGAAACCTTTGCGAAGCAAACGGATCTGTTATCAGCATTTGCCGGCAGCGAGCATAATCTAATCCCGAGTGACGAATATGTCTAGTCACCAGGAACAAATTCACTGGCCAAAACTGGAATGGATATCTGAGGATCCTCGCACTTATGGATTACCTTATGAATCGTTCCGCGAAGGTCAATTTGATGCAATCCAGGTGGTCGCGGATAAATGGCAGGTTGGAAAAGAAACCGGCCGGCAATCCTTTACTATCTTGGAAGCGCCGACCGGAACTGGAAAATCTGCAATCGCTTATGTCCTGGGTGAGTTCTCAAAGGTGACAGTTTTAGTTGGAACTCTAAACCTGCTCGATCAATACGTCAATGAATATGAGTTTGCAGGAATAAAAGGCCGGCAGAATTATCCCTGTGCGCACCGAGGCAAAGTGAAAAAATGGACAGCGGAAGGCAAAAAGCCGCCAACCGCCGGCGACTGTCATTTCTCAGAAATGCACGAATGCCAGCATTCCCACGACTGCGATTATTTGAGGATCAAAGAACACGCACTGGCCAGTAATAAACTTGTTGTTACTTACGCCTATGCAAGCCTCAGTTATAAAATCAGAGAACGGCCAGGCTTTCTATTTATGGATGAAGGTCATTTGTCAGCTGAACATCTTTTGCATCTTGCAGAATTTACCATTAGCTCTCGCAAGCAAACTAAATTTCAATTTCCTAGTTTTCCTCATCAGCTGTGGATGTTCGGAGATAAAAAGCGTGGCGGTTTGGTCACTGAAACAACACAACCATTCATCCGGCAGTATCTAATAGCTTGCGTGGATGCCCTGGATGAAAAAATGCAGTATATGTCACCTCTGGAATCGGAATACTCAATCCTCAATAAAGAGTGGGAGCGATTTGACCGGATGGTTGTAAATTTGAATAAATCAACCTGGTTTTTGGACTGCCACCCTTATGTCTGCAGCTGGAAAGGAAAAGAGATCCCTGGCTTGCGACTGCGCGCGCTGGATGCTCGGATTGTGGCCGACCGGCTATGGTCTGAAAAACAAAACGTGGTTCTTATGTCGGCCACGATTGGAGATCCCGAACCCCTGGCTGACAAATTAGGCATTCAGGATTATACATTTCACACTTATCCTCATCCGGTGCCGCCAGAATATCGGCCGGTTTATAATCTTGGGGTTCACAGAATGACACATAAGAATCTTTCTAAATGGCCGTCGCTATATCGTGTCCAGGCCTCGGCTATTGCAGAATGGATCGATAGAATTGACCCCGAGGGAATTCATCGCGGAATTATTCTTACGAGCAGCTATAAAAAGATAGACCAGCTACATCGAGGAATTGAGGTATTCCTAAAATCAGAAAATAGGCGATACATTGTCCAGCGCGGCGGTATGAGCATTGATAAAATTTCTCAATCGTTTTTAGCTGACCAAAAGCCTGGCGATATCCTAATTGCCAGTATTCAGGGATTTGGTCAGGGACTGAATCTAAAAGGCGACCTGGCCAGGTGGGTAGTTATAGCTGGCCTGCCTCACGACAACCCCACAGATCCCTACGCGCAGGCCATGAAGGGACAACCAGGCGGCGCTAAGTACGCTTGGAACAAAGCCTACTCATCTGTGCCTCAGGCTGCCGGCAGGGTGAACCGTTGTACTAAAGTCAACGGAGAATATCTAACTAACTGGACTGCGATTGCTGACGGATCTGCGCTGTCGCCGCTGGCCAGGAAATATTATCCTGCTTACTTTCTGCAGGCATTAGTAAAGGAGACCAAAAGTGAATAAAGTAAAATGGAGTTTTATAAAGGGAGCCTGGAAGAATTTGCGTAAAAAAATCAAATCTTCCTATAATTTATTTTTCAATTCGCTACAGCTACAAATTCCTGATTTACCAGAAGGAATTTATGAAGTTGATGGTGGCGACAGTTTTGCAATTACGGTTGGATTTAGTCCGGCAAATGTAAACCTTGTTTGGAAAATAATGATTGATGCCGGCTGGACAACTGCTAGAGCTGCTGATGAAATAATTGCCAAAATGAAAAAGACATCAATGGAATTTACTTGGTGGCGACATAATAATTCTAAAGGGGTTATTAGCATTTGGGTTTCAGTTGGTGGTAAGGGTTCAAACTGCGAGCGCGTAGTAATTGGAACTGAAACTATTGAGAAGGATATTTACGAAACCATTTGCACGGAAGGCGCTGCAGAAGGAGCGTTAGCAGGATTGGAAACAGCGACCTGGCCAGAGTGGTAAGTTCCTCATCAGTTCCAGTAATGCGGTCGCCTTGTGGAATATTTTCTTCAACCGAGCGACCTAGTTTATAGTGACCAGCGGTTGTTCCTGGTGTAAAAGGATGAGGACAACGATAGAGCCGGAAATATAATTCTTTTTTCTGGTCAGGATTGGACAGATCCGTTACCATCGCTTTGATCACGAATAGGGCTTCATCGCCGTCTTCCAGGGTGTTAGATGAGTAAGCATTTATCAGGGTCATGTTGCTGCAGCATGGAGCAAAACCAGATCCTTACTAAAGGAGAATTATTCATGGATAAGAAAAAGACTAAACGCAAGAAATGCAGCGAGAGGGTCAACCCACATTTTCTTTATAGATCTTATCCCTGCATCCGGAATGCCAGTGAAATAATAGACGGCCGAGATTTTTGCTGGCAGCATGCTCGAATATATAAGAAATCAGCAGAAAAAGGAACGCAAGGAAATCCATTTGACAATTTACAAGACGCTTATGATGCCTGCGATAGATCAGGGAAAACGGTGAAAACATTTTGGGTTTATAATCCAGATGCTACATTAGAGTTTTATGTTTTATGAGGAGGAGGAAGCCAGTGAGTGAGAGAAAATGGAAGATTGTGATTCAATTCAATATAAATACCAATATGACGGACAGCGAAATTAAAGAGATGGTTGAGAAAACACTGACTATTGGTGGAGTACCAGTCACAGTAGAGGATGACTACAATATAGACACAGACCCAGAGATAAAAAGGCTTCGTGAGTCCTGCTTGTTCACGGACTAGATAGCGTCCCCACAGGAGAAATAAATGAATGAGAAGAAAATCAGAGAGCTGCGGCAATCTATCTATTACAAACCACCCTACAAAAACCGCCGGTATAGTTTGATCCAACTGATGGTTGAGTTTTTCCGTTCCGGCAAATGGAGGTCGGCCAGAAGAACCCAAATGGTAAATGTCGGCCACCAGAAAGTCTACCGTGATCTGAAAAAGAAAACAAAGGCAAGGTAAACCATGGCTAGAAAATACAAATCGTTGCTTGCGGAGTCGAGTATTTCGACTCCGCAAGCAACGATTTGTGGCAAGATATTTCGGCCGGAAATCAAAGTGGTCTGGATTCACTTTATTGGTTTAGTGGATTGTGAAAATTGCCAGCGCACAAAGTTTTTCAAAGAAATAATGAAAATGCTCGATTGGGTCATTGCTACTGCAGCCTGGCTGCGGTGAGCAATACAAAAAGGGTCAGTTGTCCAGACTGACCCTTTTTTTTATAGGTCGTTGGTTCTCAAAGAATTTCTACCCTACTCCTGACCGCCAGGCAGGAAATTGAAAACCCCGACCGCTCGGAAATGTTTATTTTATACTCCGTCCCTGGCACGCACTCCCAAATCATAAACGCCGGATGCCACCAACCCAATGGTCAAAATGAAAAACAGACCCTGGATATAAACGGCAGCTGCAGGGAATAAAGCGCTGGCAAAATACACTCCAGCAATGACAATACCAATTCCAAACGAAGCCCATCTAACTTGAGCTCCTTCCAAGCCACCAGCTTCTTTGACGAACTGCACCAGCGCGAGGATTATACCAATGTAAAGCACAAATCCATCGAGCAGGGTCTGATAAGTTACCTGAAGTGCATCCATTATTATTTCTCCTTTTTGAGCCTAATAGAATATTTATTCTAATCGGAATATAACAAACGATCTGCCTACTGTCAAGGCACGGCCTGCAGCATCCAGGTACGAATTAGCGTAAAGATTATTCCTGCAGATCCGGCAATTATAGAGCTAATCCCGAGCCACATAATCCGCTTGACCACCTGCTGCATTATACTAAGCTCGCGAATTTTTCCCTTTACCCCTCCGGTATCATTTATGTCAGTTTCGTCGCCAACTAGTAATTTTTTGATGTCAGTTTGACCTTGCTTGAGAATCCTAACATCTTTTGAAGTTTGTTCAGCGTGGCCAACTAAACCGGTACCGCCATTGTAACCTTTGACGATTCGTTTTAGCTCAGTCACGCCGCGCCTCAAATAAACAATATTGCTTTTATCGCGCCGCTCAAGAGCTTCTATTTCGCTAGGTGATAATTCTGCAGGCATATTTTCAAATCCTTTTGACGTATTCGCCGGCAACCCATTCTTGCTCAGATTCATCAATGCGTAACCAGAGCCGGCCTTCGTTGAATTTTTCCTTCCAAACTTCTATCCGCTGGCCAGTTTCTATTTTCTTTATGACCTGGCTATTCACTGACGGCGCGGATCTGACATTCAATCGCATTCCAGGTGACACATTGCAAACACCCACCCATGCCGGCTTGAGCGGTTCTACAGGCTCAGGAGCGCTTCTAAGTAGTCTATCTATCTGTGGCATGGCTACAGCACATTCAAGCTCTCCGGTCATCGTACGCTTTGCTAGGGCTGCCGCCTGCGCAACTGGTGAGGCAGGTTCTGGTATCGGATTAGGTAATTCTTCCGTTGGCCAGGAAACCTCAGTAAATGCTTTCCATAAAGCCGGCTCGGTAAATTTCTGATCATAGCTCCACATCAAGGCGCCTTCGATTTTAGAATCCTGCTTGCAGAAAGTTAGAAAATCTGTCACTTCACCAGGTGACGGCCGGATGCCATGTTCAAAATACATATCGCCGGCCACTAATGGCATTTCTAGTTTTGGCAGCAATGCAGCGTATTGAGACCGCGATTGCTGCAGCCGTTGAACAGGATCTGCCGTGCGCCAATAAACCTGCGGACAATTGAAGCTGCAGCAGGAAGCAATTATTTTCCAGGGGTACATATAAGATGGTTGATAATTAGGCAGAGCATAGGAATTCAACCCAATTGGAATCTGCAAATTAGCTACATTGATTTCCCTTGCAAATATCGCAGTCCTAACAAATTGCCAGCGCAGATATCCCTCAACATCTAAAAGATAAAACGCTGGTTTATATTTATCGATTGCGGCCAGAACAGCCTTAGCTTCCTCCGCTGCAGTATTTCCCCACTGGCCATTGAGATAAGAATATCCCCACGCGCCGGTGACAATATTCCTGCGCTTCAATGCAGCAAAAACAGGTTCTAAATTCTGCCAGACATTCGCAGCATTGACGATTTTGATTGCTACAAATGCCACGCCGGCATCGCGTAGATCCGTAGCCATTTTGGCAGCAGAACCGCCAAACCTGCGACTTACTATATCAAGCGTATTCCAGATATAAACACCTTTGCCTTTCATATTTTTTCTCCTAGAACATTATTGGAATTCCACCTTTTGGAATATTCAATGGGGTCAATGTCCAAAGCAAAACTGCGAAAAATTCTCTATTCGCACCAGATATCCACTTTTGCCTTATTGCCCCTGGCGATTGGTCGTGAAGATATGAAACATCATGACTAGGGTTTCCCACACCAAATTCTCCAAAATCAGTTTGTCCATCTTGCGGAGCGCCAAGACCTGACGGCCAAACAGCGTAAGCCCCAAAAATACTATCACCTTGATCTGCAACCGTTATATTATTCTCAAAAGTATTATGAGTTCCAGGAGCCCACCAGGCAGAATCCTTTGCAATATTGGATGGAATTTCCTGCACGGTATTTTCAACGCAATAACAAGTTATCCTATGTCCACCATTAGCAGATCCACCATAATCAGCGGATGCTTCTCTTACTCCGATGGCTGGTAAATTAACATTGAGTAAAGCCCAAACCGAATGAGTTTGTATACCCTCGCCAGCTTCCTCTTTATTTTCTGTGATAAATTTCGTGCAAGCCTGTCCACCAAAGGTAACATTAGATGCCGCTCTTGAAGTTCCTGATTTAGCTGAACAAACAATAAAAACCGTTCGGTTCACTCCGCGCAATAGAGTAAGGTTTACTTGAGAATCAAATTGTGTCGTTCCTCGATGTGATGTTGGTGTTCCTAAGATTTCATTTCCCATTAGTCGTCCGTTTCTACGTCTGAAGTCCAGCGAATAAGGACATTCATTAGATAAGCATCAGCATCTAAATTATCGGAACCATGATCTGCATTACGGCCAAATCTAAACTCAATCTTATTATTCTCGTCAGAAACAGATCCGGCCGGAGTGACTTCAAACCAATCAGTCAGCAGGAAATCATAAGACGCGCTTCTAGCCTGGCCAACTTCACCACCGCCGCTGCCTGGGTCTGCGTGCATTGCATCACCGCTGTCAAGTATGTTGGCTTCTGATTGCCAATAACAAGTACCGCTTGTAGCGGCCTTCTCAGTCCAATCAGCTTTCAAGAAAATTGAGCCACCATCATAGCGCTTAGGCATTACCAAAGCAAAGTTCAAATATTCGTCTGTGTCCTTATCAAATGGGATTCCATTATGAGCAATCGTTCCATTATCTAAAGGCTCTATCGAATCTGGCTCAGCTCCTGGCTCAAAAACCATACCGCCTACAGGAAAGCAAATAGTTTCTTCGCCAATGCCCTGAGCCAATAAAGCGTTGAGATCCTCAGTCACGCCGTCTAAGGTAGCTGCTCTAAGAATTTCACCAACCGTATAATCGTGAGCGTTTAGGACAGTCATTGTAGCTCCCTATAAAGCCCTGGCGGAACTGATTTTCTTACTTTTTGCTTTACCACAGTTTCTGCTGCAGGCTCTTCCTTTTTCTCAATGCGCAAGTATTCCAATATAGGATCTGTTTCATTTTCTAATGCCAGGTCAGCTGCAGTTTCAGGTTTGCCGGTGCGCTTGAGAATTTCATGCGGCCGGTAATGTTGATTGTCTAATCTACGCATTCGCAACAGCCGTTCAGCTTCTTGCCAATCAGAAGGAAAAACGGCTTCGTGAACATCGTCATTACTAAAAGCATCGCCGGCAGCTCTCATTTGCAAAGCCCGAGAATAGCCATAAGACAACTCACCAGCAATTCCCTTTTTCAATACCCGTTTGATCTTCCCTGGGTAGCATCTTCCACAGTACCATTTTATAACCAGATATTTCTTTCCGTTCTTCGGTTTTATCTGCGTTTTGCTGAGGCAAACTGAACACCGAGTAATCCAGCGACCGTCATTGAACCAAACATTTATTATCCTGGCCATAATATTTTCTCCTTAGAATGCTGCTCGACAAACTTCCGCATCTAATTCAGCATAAATCGGGTCGTCCAATTTACAATAGGCCGATGACAAAGCTTGCTCTACTCCATAAGTTACTTTGAGATATTTTCCCACACCCTGGGTTTGAATTCTGGTCACAAAAAAATCAGTGTCCAGGCCAAGCATAGTGCGAGCGCAAGTAACACGCATCCCAATATGTATTGCAATAAAGGCAGCTGCTAAATCTGCGTGAGCTTCAGGATAAAACTCAATCCCTCCAATGTCAAGACGCGGAACTTCAGTTTGTTCTAAAATATAAGTTGAATATCCATCTGCCGTTAGTGGATTATCTCCATATGGTAAATCATATTCAAACTCTCGGTCGCCATATTTATTGAGTGTGTCTTGATTGGATACGCTTTCAGACCAAGCAGGATCGAACCGATACATCCCTTGACCGCGCACCTGGAATGCACCAGCTGTTCCACCAGTCCAGGCAGCTTGAGATCCACTATTATAAACACTCAACTCAATAGAATTTGCACTTTCTATAACAATTGTAACAACCAAATTGCTTGATAAATCAGATCCTGTACCGTCCTCATTGACCTTCGCTACATAGTCAACGCCTTCCTCTGGAAAATCATCATGTAGATCTTTGGCGCTTATTCGTGAGACACTATCTGGATCTCTGTATCGAAGAATAACTGGCTTAGTTACACCAGATCCTATCAGAATTGCAGTATTCAAAGCTGCTAAAATTGTAGTTTTGTCATCATCTATTTTCCTCGGATGACATTTAGCTTTCACCCGGGTAAAAATATTCTTTTCTGCATATTTAGTCCAAATGAATCTTACTGCCGGATCTGCATCATCAAAATCGTGTTGAACAACTGTTTCCTCTACCGAAGCATGTCGGTTTTTGAAATATAATGTTCCACCATCTACAAAAACCCGACCAAATTCTGTCATTGCAATCCTGCGACAAACGCCAGAAACCTTCGTGCGCTCATCAAGCTCAGTATCAAAAATATAAGAAGATGTTTCAACACCAATATCAAAACTTGTAGCCTGTGGCATTTTTCCAATTGGCATTATTCCAAGCAATGATACTAACGCCTGATCACCGCGTTTGTCTATTTGAACAGCTAGACCACGTACTAGTTGTTTTCCTGCTTCAAACATCCAGTCATAAGCCGTGCAGCGTGTTATGTTAGAACCTTTCAACTCAGGATCAGGATCAATATCGTAGATCCGGCCAACCCATATTTCTCTATCAGTTCCAGAATAGGAATAAGTAACGCGCACCGCTGCGCCGTGAGCAAATCCATCCCTGACACTACCATGGCCAGGAGAATAATAGCCAGCTGTACTAGCACTGTTTTTCACTGAATTATTCAACACAAAATTGAATAAGCCAGGTTGAGCTACACGATTTCTAAGGTCAATTGTCATTGGCGTACCTTGAAAATGATCGTATCCCCAATCAGGAAGTAAATCAGTTGTTATATCTTCCCAACCACCGCCGGCGACCGGACAGCCAGCAACCCAATCGGGAGTTGTAATTGTGCCGTCGTAGCTATTGCTAGTTTCGTCTGTAAGTGTAGTTCCTGCTTTATCTTTGAATCGATAGTAAGCATTAAGTCCAGCTTCATTTCCTTCAAGTTGAACCCTCATATTGTCTTTAGTTTCTGATGCCGTTCTAATATCTGACCAAAATCTAAGCTCTGCAATTTTGCCATATTGAGCAACATCAATATTGAATTCAGACGCTGGATCTGAGATCAATGCTGTTTTGCCAGATGCTACGCTGTCAAGCAGATCTCCATCAAGACGAATAAGCATAGCTCCGGCAACAGCATCTTTCATAAAAGCCCAATGATGCCACCCTTCCCATTGCTCTTGAGTAATGGCTGTTTCAAAGCTGTCCGTAACCCCTGCCCCATTGCCGCCGCAATAAAATTCAATTTTTGAGTTTGTGCTGTCGTATAAAATATCAAGTTGAGTTTCTGGTTCGTTGCCCCATTTACAATCATCCATATAGAAAATACCATAAGTGCCAGCGTCTAATCCTGCGACAGCTCCAAATCTAATCTCTTCTACTGTTTTAGTATCGTTGTCTAATCCAGATAAGATTTCCATCAAAACATTATCAATATATAATTTCAAATATCCATCATTTGCACCAGATGAAGCCTCCCAAACAATCCGTATCTTGTGCGGAGCGTCTGTTATTGCATAGTTCCCTGTACTTTCTGTTCCAGCATCTTTTGTGGCAACTACTCTTATATAATAGCTCCCACCAGAATATAAAAGAGAAGCATAAAAATCTCCAGCCCACAAGAAATAAAAGTACTCGTTATTTCCCATAGTTAGAGTATTAGGGTCAAGCCTAGTTTCAGCAGTCACTGCTGTTTCTGCTGTCGGGTCAGTGAAAGTGGTAGACCTTGCCGTGGTATCCATCACTGGAATAGACATGCCATAAGTTCCGTTCTGCGCCGCTAAAGTATCAAGCATCGGCCCGCCAACTGGGTCTACTTTGATGGTGTCTATCAAGAAAGAACCACCGAAGGTTGTGGAGTTAGTAGAGACTATGCCAACTCTCATATAATCCCAATCTTTCTCGTCGTTATCGTGTCCTGTTCCACTTACAATCAAAGTATCATTTATATAGAAATGCAAAAATCCATCGTTGTTACCTACGCCAGAGGAAGCAGAGAGCAATAGTTTCATGTTCTGAAAGTCGGTTTCTATATTCTCCCAGTCTCCAATGGAAATAAATACCCCGCCATCTGTTCTATAATATGGTCTTGTTGCTAACACTCCCCCACTATTAAATATTCTTAGTACCCACTGAGAAATATCTGCCCCATCGTTTATATAAACTAAGTCAATATACTTACCTACCTCTAAAGCTAAATCGTTTGGATTGAACCAGAAGCTAATCACCCCACTCGTCTGGTCTACAGCATCAGCGTTTATAGTTCCAAACGCTACGTTGGCATCATCAAAGGTAAACTCTATTGCGTTTCCCCCATCATGCCCTTCGCCGGGAGCATCGTTCATATCGTTGTCGGCATCTGTCACAGCGTCAAAGTCAGCAACCTCATCAACCTTTCCATCCCAGGTCGGAGTGACAACATCGAAATCAGACAATTCCTCATCAAATTCTTGCAAAGGTGTAAAACCTAAGCCGTCTATAATAAGGCTGTCATTTAGCCCCCACTCAGAACCGTAATACCAAAATTCAACACCAAGCTTATTCCCAACAGGACAAGCACCAGCAGGTAAAGCCGTTTGACTTTTTGTGCTTCCGTCAAATTTCAAAGCATACGGATTATGCAATTCTAACTTTTTAGTTATAGTGGCACCCATTATAAAAGGTCTCCTACAGCCGAGGACATTCCAAATGATATGTCGTCAGCCGTGGCCAGCCTGACAAGAATTTCATTCTGTGTTCGAAGTAAACCAGCTATTTCTTTATTGGATCTGTTTAGACTAGTTTTCAATTCAGCCACTATATTCTCAGCTGATAATTGCGATTGAGCTGCTACTGCTGCAGTTGAAGAAATAACAGTAGACGACAATTCAACTATGGTGTCTGCAACAACAGAAATAGCTACAGCTGCTGACGAAGAATCACCAATAGAAGAACCTGCTGCAGACCCTGAACTCAATGATCTGGCAGACTTAGGTGTTTTCCTGCCGCCACTAGCTCCACCGCTAGAAGCAGCAAAAGATTCTCTAATTCTCGAGGAATCGAATTGACCACCCTTTTGAAATCCTTGCCCAGGAACTAAGCCAGCTTCTACTAATTTTTTAGATTGGTCGTGAGGAATAACGTAGCCATCAGGCGTAACTATCTCATAGCCTTCTTCTCCGACCTTCGTAAAACCATCAAAAAGATAACCGCCACCAGCTCGGCCGCCACCGCCACGACCACCACTGCCAGTTCTGCGATCACTTGGAATAGGCCGCGCGCCCATTCCAGGAGGCAACTCGCCAGAAGTAAGTAAATTATAATGAACGGTGATCATCCATTCAGTCTCGGCAAGCCGCGTCAATGATGCTTCTAGACCATCAGTTCCAGACACAAAATCTAATGCTTCTGAAAACGGAATACCTAAATCATTATGGATTTTAGATGCGATTTGAGAAGGATAAAGATTATCCATTTTCCCCTGAACATCTATAATGGCCGCATCGAGCAGAATTGCATCTGCTCTGATTTTTCCCAATCCATCTGTATCGCCAGCTGCAGCCGCGTCCTCTGCTGCAGATCTCAATCCGTCAAATATCGTTTCCGCAGATCCACCAGTCGCGATAAACCATTCCAGGTCGTCAATAAATTTCTCAATTGGGGATGAAATATTTACATTTACTGCGTCCAAGAATGATTTTACACTTTCTGTTGTTTCATCTATTGCTTCACTTTCTGCAATTTCAGCATCAATTATTCCAAGTTTGGTCTGCAGTGAAATTTCTCCTAAATTATTAGCCTCGGCTATCGCTGCATTTCTAGCGTCCAATATAGGAGTTAGGTGAGCAATCACATCAGTCCATTCAGCCTCGCCATCCCTAATTTTTTGCTCCCAATTGAACAGATCCTGACCAATCATTATCTGGCTTTCCATAGCGTCCTTCATCATGGAGTGAGCTGTCAATTTGTCTGCGGAAGTTTTGAGCCATTTCTGAGCAACAAGATTGACCCAACCCAAAAGGCCAATATTAGCTTCACCAATTGCTACTTTCCAATTTTCCCAATATCGCGCAGTGGATAAAACTTGTTTTCCGGTAGATTCCATTGCGGCTTCATAAGCACCAGCAATTTGGACACCCTCTTTCATTACGATATTCACACGCTCTTGAGCTTTTTCTGCAGCAGTTAATTCTAAGGTAGACTTTCCAAGTCGCTCTGCTAAAATTTTATAGCCCTGGTTGAAGTTCACTTGCAGACCCATCCGGCGCGCCATGATAACATTGCCGGAAGTAATAACCATTACTAATCGCTTGAATGCTTCGGATGAATCTATATTAGCGACAACGGCTGCATCCTGAGCCAGCCTGGCCAGCTCTGTAGAATCAGCTAGGTCAAGTTGAGCTTGCATCATCAATGCAATGGATTGACGCGAGCCCTGAATAGTAATTCCCTGCTTTTGAATTGCGCGCTCAAAGTCAGTGATTTCCTGAGTAGTATATCCTGCGTTCCTGCCGAGAACTTGAGTAACTATCCCGAGTGTTTCAACACGCGCGGAAAGCATAGTTGCTTCAAAGGTAAGATTCCCTAATTTCTTTATAACTTTGACCAATCCTAATGCAGCAATCGCGCCGCCAAGCACACCAAACGCCTGTCCTAACATTGACGTAGATTTAGAAGATTCCTCGCCCTTTTTCTTCGTCTGACCTAATAGCTTATTAGTGTCAGCAATCTTCTTATTTACGTCCTCAAATCCTTTGTGGATTGCGTTTAGAATTAGGTCAGTTTTTATTGCAGACATTTACATTATTCCTCATTGAGCCAAACAATAAAATCTCGCTCACCTACCGTATATGCATCAAAACCTTTACTATTTAATTCCTGCGCTTTGGTAAGTAGCTCCATTTCTGCAAGCAAAGAAATTCTCTGCTCTGACCACGGTTTGCCATCTAAGAAAATGCCAAACCGTTGATAATGCTGATATTGTAGTAAAATGCTCCGGCCTTCAAATGAACCTTTTGGACTTACTCCATTTGAAGTCAACGTCCAATTTGCGCCGCTTTCTTCCTCATCACTCGCTGCTGCGGTGAAGTAGCGAGCTATTCTGCTTTTGGGACAAATGTTGCTGCCAGGAAATCTCCAAATACTACATCAACCAACCAGGATAAAATAGGCAGTGGTACATTTGCGATATCCCAATCCTCAGGATCTTTCCCGAGCGAAGGAATATTTATTTCTTCTGCCAGGCCGAGCGAAACAGCAAGTTTTCTCATATCCTCACTATCCCTGTAATTATCAGCTAGACCTTTGACAATTTCATCGCGCTTTATTAGGTGTTTTCCTGTCCACTCTTTAGGCAACACGACGAAGTTTTTCTCATAGCCTTTTATGTGGCAGTAAATTTTCTTCGGCGCATTGCGCTTTTTCCATTCCTTGATTCCAAACTTTCTCCGCACTGCATCCAGGATCTCAGCCACTGGTGGAACAAATGTTTCAGCAGCTGCGCGATTTCTTTCCTTAGTTGATTTTTTATTATCCTTCGACATAATGAACTCCTTTGGTTTTTGGTTTTAGTTTATGATACAGTTCCCCAAGCTGGATCTGCGGCTGTTCCTGGGTCTGGTGTCCAGAGGCAGTTATGAACTAACCGGCCACCATCATTTTCAATGACGTTCCGGATGAGAACATATTCCCCTTCCCATTCAAGGTCAGATCCGGTCGGTGCGCCAGCACCACCGTAGGCAACTGTGAGGGTGCCACCTGTTACGCCGTCATCAATTGCGTTGAGAACATCAGTCGCGCGGTCTGCATCGAGGTTCATATAAAACTTTGCTTCGATGTCAGCATTCGCTCGGTTTCCCATTGCGCGCTTTACCGTTTCGCCAGATCCGGTCATATCAATTCGCTCAAAGTCTAATCCGACCGCACCCAGGCTGCCTGGAACCATATCATCTTCAAGCTGCTTTGCTGCTGGTGCTTCATCATCAATGGCAAAGGTTATCCATTTTGAGACATGCTCTTTTCCTGCCATAATAAACTCTCCTTATGTTGATTTTGTTATTGTTTATTTATATTTTCGTACCAGTTTATGCTCCAGCTAATGTTGCCGGCAACAGTAGAAATAATCCGAAGGCAATAATCCTCATTGGCAGCAAGAATCCATTCACCTCTGAGTAATTTACTTCCACCATCTTTTTTACCAAGGCCAATTATGCCAGATCCTAACGGTGTTTTACCAGTAATTGTGGTATCGGCTTCTGCATCAGTCGTGTCAGCGTTTGTGATACCTTTTATAACCATGGTGGCCACAGCAGCTGCCAAAGGCCTACTTCTATTAGGTTTCGGGAGTGCTGTGCCAGCCAAAACAATCGCGCAGTTCTCAGTAAATGACCACGCGGTTTCAGATTCGCACAATATTTCATAAATCAAGTGAACCAATTTGGTGGAATTCGGGGTAGTTATTTGAATGTCGTAAACGTGGCTTACAGTTCTATCGCTAAAACCCTCAACCACAAAAGAACGACCTTTATGAATATTGAAATGTTCTACAGTCTCAACAACTAAAGCATCATTATTAGAATCAGTCAAAAACATAGTCATAATTTTTTATCTCCTAGTTACGACACAAAACACAAACAGCCAACAAATCTCCACTGGTTTTTGTGGCCAAGTATCGTACATATTGGTCAACAGTTCCAGAGTTGCCACCATGCTCTGAGGTTGCAGCCGAGCCAGTGGCTGTAAAAGTATGAAGGGTCGCCCAATCCGAGCCGTTGATAGAATCCTGAATAATAATTGTGTAATTTGCTCCACCTACAGTTATATGAAGAAATGCAGAATATCCAGCTGTCGTTTGTGCTCCCTGGTCAATGGTGTCACCTGTTTTAGTTGCCGTCCGGCGCGTGTTGATTTCTAAAACAACACCCCAAGGATCAAGATAATTTGCATTAGTTAGAGTTGACTTAGGAATAAAATCAGTGGGAGCAAATCCAACCGCGCCGGCTTCTATTTGAAGCAAACCCTGCAGCTGCACACCTGGCACAGAATAAGCCAGATCTCCAACAGCTGGTGTACCAGCTTCACCAATCAATAGTGAAACATTCGCGTCTTGATCTGCAATAAGTGAATCCGCAGATTTCCCTGTGCCAACATCGAGCAGCGCAGTATATCCCATAATTCCAACCTCACAGCGATTACCAATTGCGCGGCTGACGCTATAATCCCAAGGGGTCATATCTACCCTCTCGAAGGTTTTGAGCAAGCTGTCAAACGATCGAGACAGTCCGGACAAATCATACTGGTTGATATAAAGCAGCGTGTTTTTGAGCAAAAGTCCTTTACCCATTATTCACCATCCTCGATATGTAATTCATCGTCTGGCAAATCAAACAATTCATCCAAGTCGATTTCTTCTTCTTCCTCCGGCTCTTCCGGTTCTTCTAATTCAAGAATTCCTCGCTGTAGCCAGTTTTTGATAACTTTCTTTGGAAAATCACCCTCTTTCACAATGTCGCCAGGCAGCCAATCTTTATCTTTTTTATCACTTCGTAATCCTGTTTTTGCGATATACATTTTAGTATTCCTCCGCTATAAAAAGAATGCGCTGACTAAGAAAATCTGGAACAGATGAAGGGTCATTGAAATCTACATTTGCATCAAAAATTCCTTCAATCGGAGATTCAGATTTGACCGAAGTAATATTCAGACCGGCCGCGCTGCGATTAGCTTCTGTCGTGCTATTGATTTCAGTTAGTAAGGCATCGCGCAATGTAGTGAATGCGTCCAGGCTAGTTTTCCAGTCCACAAAGGCCACAATAAGCATCACAGGAATGTTCCAGATATTCTCCGGCGTTTTAGCCTCCTGGGTGGAATCGAAATCATCCGATGTATAAATAATGGCATAGACAGCTGTTTTCGTTCCAGATCCGGCAGCGTCTAAAATACTGTTATCGTTGATCACCACCTGCGCATCTTCGAACGCAGCCATTGATTGAATACTGGCTTGAATCTTTGCCTGAATAGCTGCTTCTGTCATTGTGTTCTAATCCTAATAATAAAGTTCCTGGCCAACTCATCTAAAAATACTCTCGCCCCTGGCAGCCAGCGCTTATAAGCCCGATCAACAAATGGGTTAGGCTGCGTTCCAGGGTGCATAACTGATTTGAAGAAATAAACCTTTGCTCCGGCAAATCCACCAGGCCAGAAAAACCGTAGCATTGACGCTCGCCTGGCAGCAATGGGGTGAGCCTTTGTGCCGCCAACAATAAAATTGGCTATTGGCTTCGGTGTAGTAATAAAAAATCCAATTTTATTTTTACCTTCAAAATTCCCTAATCTAATTTTACTCTCAAATTCTCTTGTGCGCTTAGGAGAATCTTCCTGGACTAATCTATGAAGCCGCCTTCCTTGAAACCGCATCTTCGGCCGCATTTCGTCTTTTAGCTCACTAACAGATTTAGAAAACTGCTCCGCGAATTTATTATATAATGGTTTGGTCGTAGCTTTGATAACCCATTCAGTTTTACCCATTAGGAAAGATCCAATGTGTCGCGTGATAGCAGCGGTTTGATATTAGGGTCGAAAGATGAAAACGTCTGCAAAGAAGTTCCAATATCCACACCTAATTTTGCCAAACCGTATTGATTAGTTTTTATAAATTCCTGAAAATCTTTGAGGATCCTTACAAACCGGCTTTCACCAGTTCCTGCAGATTTTCCAGCCTTCGGAGCGAACCGGCCAGATCCATGAACGCCGAGAACTACCGAGGCCACCTCATCATTCACAAACATATTCATTACTTTTTTGACATCTTCCTGCTCAATGGGAATATCAACATTTAGCTCCGATAAATAAACATTCATCAGAGCCGACACTTCATCTATAAATGCTTCAACTTGAGTCAAGGTTGGATTAGTGTTTCCATCAAATGTAAGCGTGCTTTTATTTACCCACCGAGGAACGCGTGAAGCAATTCCAAGCGCAGATCCGTAGGAATTATCGCCAATGGCCATTGATTTCTCCCGACATAGAGAAGGGGTGCGTCAAAGGAGTTCATCCAAACCCACACCCCTAACTCACATTTTTAGGTGACGCAATTACTTAGGTGGTTCTTCCTCAGCCGTTTCTTCTGCAGCTTCATCAGCCTCGGGCTCATCGACTGCCTCATCTGCCTCAGCTTCTTTTGATTCATCACCCTCTACAGCAGCTGCAGCTTCCGCGTCAGCTTTAGCCAGGAGTTCTTCTTGCGCTGCAGTTTCCTCAGCTGCCTTGATTAGAGCATCAGCCTTCTCTTTTTTCTCAGCAGCTTTCTCAGTTTCCTTAGCGACTTTCTTTTCTGCTCTGGTTAGTTTTTCTGGTTGATCAACTTTCTCTTTCTCAGACTTTACAACCTTAGTTTCTGCCGCCTCTGCCGCCTCTGCCGCCTCTGCCGCCTCTGCCGCCTGAGTTGCTTCTGTTACTGCCTCATCAGGCTCATCGTCCGCAAAGGTTTCAAGATATGCTGCATTAGATATTTCATCTTCCGCTTCCTCGGGAACAGATCGCCATTCACCCTTTGTAAATTCAATACCGGCTGACCTGGCTGTTTTTAGAA
>SDBU01000947.1_pt1 | contig 42413 bp, 60 predicted proteins | sample 2277071 | NCBI WGS metagenome assembly SDBU01 (sample SAMN10397929, study PRJNA504765) | marine sediment metagenome | isolation source: marine sediment core GS08_GC12, 126 cmbsf | place: Arctic Ocean: Gakkel Ridge, Loki's castle | collected 2008
AGATTGGCTCTAACCAGACTGGCTCCGTCCAGGTTGGCTCCGTCCAGATTGGCTCCGTCCAGATTGGCTCCGTCCAGATTGGCTCCGTCCAGATTGGCTTTTTCAACAGTTTTTGCAAAAGTGTTCTTTTCAGAAGAGTATTCAAAAATCAATTCTCCCGTAAACCTATTTTTTATTTGAATTTTTATTTTCTTCATTTTACCGATTAATATAGTTTACTACTTTATCAATTAATCCTCCAACTTGTGCATACTTACTTTGATTGGCTTTTGACTTGAATTCATATTTTGATTTGAGAGTTTCTAAATCAGAAATCAAATCTTTAATTTTTGCCGAATCTCCTTTTTTTAATTCCAACTCAATCACCACTAATCTATCGGATTCAGCTTTTTCTTCAGCTTCTTTTTTTACTCTAAGTTCTGATTCTATTTTTTGTTTTTCTTCACGTTCTTTTTGCAAAATCGCATCTGATTCAGCCTTCATTTCGGCAGTAATTCTGTCACGCTCATCGTTTTCAGCTTTAATTTTAACCTCACGTTCATCCGCCTCTTCTTTCAAGCGTTTATTTTCCAAGCGTTGTTTTTCGGCTCTATCGTCAGATTCTTTTTTAGATTTTTTTGCAGAATCCATAAATTTGTTAAAGTCTTCTTCGGTTGTGTCGATCTTTAAACTATTAACATCGAAGTAATCGCTGAATGGTAATAATTTACACTCTCTTTCGCTGAGTAGTTGTGCTTGTTTTTCTTTTGCAATCCGATCATCTTCAATTTTCTTTTCTTCAGCTTGTTTTGTTTCAAATCTAACTTTTGCACCAACCAGCATATCTTCAAATGCTGATTCTGAAATCTTCCCCAGCATATCCATGTGTGTATGGTCCGGATCGTATTTCGCCATTTTCGAGGCTCTATCTTCCTGGAGTTTTTCAAGACGTTCTTTTTCAATATTATCAAAATGCTCCTCATTGCTACGGAGAGCGTCTTCCATTCGAATATTTTCAGAAGATTCTTTTCTTCCAACAGCGTCGATAAATTGACCGCCTCTAAGCCAATACTCCTTATTAGTCTTACGCCAGGTTTCAACTCCTTTAGTCCTGTTTTTGCTTATTTGCAAACGTAATGCTTTAAATATCGGGATATTTTCTTCAGTAATCTCCAGCTTCACAACCCTTGCATACTCTTTAGATAATATCTCTCTTTCTTCTAATATCTGAGACAACCCTTTAGTAATTGTTTTAGCTTGTTTTTCTTCAAGTCCGAATTCCTTCGGATCAACTATTGCTAATTCATTCATTTTTTTGCTTTTAAAAGTTTTTCACTATTTTTTGATACTTTGAATTTTTTACGAATTTCATCCATTGTGATATTTCCAAGAGAAAACATTCCTTTGGTTACGTCCCACATTTTATGCCTTGGAGTTAATACATCTCGATCTAATCCTAAAGGGTCATCGGCTTTAGGAGCAATAAAGGCTGCGTCTTTAGCGTCAATGTCTTCGGCTACAGATAATCCGAGAGCATTTACCAACGTATATCTTTGTAAATAGTGGATGGTAGACCCGATTGATTGAACTGTATTTTTACCTCCGGTACTATCGCGAGGGGCTTTTATGTAAGTTTCTTCTTCGTGGCCGTCAGAATGAGAAACTATACAGGTTATTTTTATCTCATTATCAACGTCTTCCTGCTCCCACCTATACGAGATTCCTTCCTCTGATAATACCGGATCAATTTGTTTTTGAATTTCAGACAGTTCGGCGTGCATATAAAATGTTCTTTTGCCTTGGTATTCATAATCAACAACTCCTGTTTTTTTAATCTCAGGTTTTTTTGATTGGAAATTAGCCATTGCAAACTTAAATGATTTCTTCGCTTCTTTTTTCTCCCATTCAGTCTGAAGTATCATTAGTTTTTCAAGATATTCAATAGAAGATCCTTTTTCAACAGCTAAGGCCATTAAATCTATTGGCGTTTTTTGTACTATTTGATTTTTCACCACTGTCATAATTATTTGTTTGGGGACAAAGCTAACATAAATAAAACAATAAACAAATAAAAAGATAAAAAAACTTTATTTTGTTTTTTTATTAATTTATTTTTATATATTTGCATTATGGAATCACAAAAACAAATCGCAATCAATCCAGTAATTGATAAAGAAGCTCTTCGAAATCTTGAAATCAATATGATGGAAATGAAGCACAGCGGTTATAAAATTGATCGCTGTAAAATGGTCCGAGCGCTTATTGATAAGTTCAATAAAAATCCGGAGGCTACGCTTAAATATATCGGAATTAACAAATAAACTATAATTATGATTACAGGAAAATTAAATCTAACGAGTTTAGTTTCTGTTTTGACGAGCAGAAAAGGTAAGGATGGTAAAATGATTGAGGGAGTCTTTATCCCGATTGATAAAAATCATTTGTTCAAATCTGATAAGGGAAATGTTTATCTTGATTTAATCGCTTTTGAATTAAAGGAGAAAAAACATGATGATACGCACCTGGTTAAAGTGTCTCTTCCGAAAGATGTCCGCGAGGGAATGAGTCAGGATGAGCAAAATGCACAACCTATTATTGGTAATCTCCGGGTTTGGGATGGTGCCGGAGGACAAGAGGAGACTGTTGAACATCTTGGAGATGACGATGATTTACCCTTCTGATAATCAGATAGTTACATAGTTTTTAGATCCAGGCGTTTGAGCACAATTTGATCTAAGATTAGCCTGACAGAAATGTCGGGCTTTTTTTATGAAGGTATTTTAAAACCAAAAACCTTCAGACGAAGGTAAAATACCTTCTTTTCCCAAAAACCGACAATCGTCTTTTTGCCGTTTGAAGGTTTTTATATTGTATTTATAAGGTATTTTTGAAGGTTTTTTGCTTAGTGTTTACGGGGCTTTTAACATATTGAAGGTATTTTTTTCTATTTTATTATGGGGGGGTGTGGAAAACCGTCTATAAAACGTTTATAATACACTTAATTAATATACCCTAAGTATATGGAGAAAAATACAATATATTGATTTAATGCCTTAAAAGTTGTTTATTTAAAAATAATTGTTATGTTTGCACTATCGGTTTTGGAATCCGATGAATCTTAAATCTACAACATGACATTAAAAGTATTAACACCCATAAGTTCGACCCTCAATAATTCTCGTTGTAGTGATTTATTGTTGTATCCATTTTTGTTGAACTTATGGGTTATTTTAATAATATATAAGTGATGCAGGAAATATTCAAAAATATTACTGAGTTTCCAAATTATCAAGTTTCTAATACTGGAAGGGTAAAAAGTCTAAAATTCGGCAAAGAGTTGATAATGAAACTAAATAGAAGCCCTCAGGGTTATTTTATAATTGCGTTACGAAAAAACAATAAGTATGTGATGAAGAATGTTCATCAATTGGTAGCTATGGCTTTTTTAAATCACACCCCTTGCGGTCATAAATTAGTTGTTGACCATATTAATGAAGTAAGGGGTGATAATAGAGTTGAAAATTTGCAAATAATCACCCATAGAGAAAATATAATAAGAGGAATTAAAAACACATCAAGCAAACATACCGGTGTAAGTTGGGATAAAACTCAAAAGAAATGGCAATCATATATTATTATAAATAACAAAAAGATAAATCTTGGATTTTTTACAGATGAATTAGAGGCATCAAAATAAACTTGCTTTATTGTGATTGAATCAGCGCTAAAATACATAAAACAAGGTTATTCTGCAATACCTTCAAACAAAGTATAAACATTAGGAAAAATACCTTCATTAGTATAATTGCATTCCTAACTTCATTATTTTTTGAATTTATTGCTGTTCCAAATATTATACTTATACTTGCACCAATTACTAATTTAATCTAATTCAAATGAAACTATTCGTTACGAATAAAGATAAGTTCGAAGACTCACTCAAAGGGTTGTCGTCAGAAATTCACAAAAGAGCATTTAACGAATTACGAGATTCAATTGAGAATCACAATATCCCCCTGATTTTAATGCCAATAACTTCAACGAATCACGAAAGTGTTGCTTTGTTTAAGTTTAAGCGGGTCGTAAAAGATGTTTATTTTTATGAGTTTACCGGCACGGCATCGTGATTGAATCAGCACTAAAATACATAAAACAAAGTTATTCTGTAATACCAACCTTTAAGGATAAAAGTCCTTCTTTGGGAACCTGGGCTAAATATCAAAAGGATATAATGAGTCCAGATATCGCAAAAAATGTTTTTGCAAACGCTCATAGTATAGCTATAATTAGTGGGAGTATTTCAAAGAATAGGTTAGTTGTTGATGTTGATTGTAAATATGATATTGACGGAAATCTTTGGACAAATCTTGTCCAATTAATAAAAGACAATAGCGACGATTTGTTTGATAAACTAGTGGTCGTAAGGACTCCATCCGGCGGGTATCATATAATATTTAACACAAAGAAAGCTCCTCCAAGATCAACCAAATTAGCAAACAGACCTCTAACAGATATTGAAAAAGAAAAGAATCCGAAGGAAAAATGCAAAGTCTTAGTCGAAACAAAGGGTGAAGGTGGTTACTGTTTAGCTCCTCCCTCGAAAGGATATAAATATATTTCAAAACGAGAAAAGGCAATTATTTTAACTGACAATGAGGTTGATCTAATACTAACGGCTGCCCGGTCATTTAATCAGGTTTTTGAAGAAAAAGTAATAAATACAAAAAAAGCTTTTGATAACAATATTTATACTGAAAATCCATTTGAAGATTATAACAACAGGGGGGATGCTATTGAGATATTAGAATCTTCCGGATGGAAAGTAGTATCTGAAACGAGTAAAAAGATTTATTTAAAGCGTCCTGGAGACTCATCCGCAAAAACAAGCGGTAATTTTTCACTTGAACATAATAGATTTTACTGTTTTTCAACATCTACTGAATTTGAGTCTGATGTTGCTTACTCTCCTGTTGCAATTTACTGCCTGATAAAGCATAATAATGATTGGAAAAAATGCGTAAAGGATTTAATAGATTCAGGTTTTGGAAAAGAAAGGAAAAAAATAAGTTCGGCCTATTCAAAACTAATAAAAGAACTTGTTGAGGAAGGATCACAAGACGATGAAATAATTGAAGGGATCAGAAAACTTGGAGGAAAAAGTATTGAAGACTGTGAGATTATATTCGATAATTTCAAAGCCAATCAAGGAAAAACAGTTCTCCAATTTTGGTATATAAAAGATGGAAAACCACCATCTATAAAAATACATCTCACAAAATTTGTTCGATTCATTTCAAATCATTTGAATATCTACAGGTATAAATTATCAGGAGCCGAAACTATTTTTAGATATATCCGGATTAGCGGGAATGTAATTGAAGAGGTGAAGCTTACGGATATTAAGGATGAAATAAAGGATTATATTAATTCTCTTGAGTCTGTTTTTGATGGGATTTATCGAGACAGTTTAATGGAGATTATTCAGAGGCAAAGTAATATACTTTTTTCTGATACTCAAATGGAATTTTTAGAATATACGGATGTTGAGGTGTTAAGACCTGAGAAAAATTCGGCATTTTTCCCGTTTAAAAATTGCATGGTTAAAATTTCTAAGGATAAAAAAATTGAATGTTTAGATTATAAAGCTTTGGATAAAAAAGTAATATGGAGATCAAGTATAATAAATCATGAATTCGACATTGATTTTGATTTTGAAGAATTTTCGTTTATCAAGTTTTTAAGTAAAATAAACGATGACGATAGTGACAGGATTAACTATTGTAAACAATTAATAGGATATTCTCTTCATGAATATAAGGATGAAATGAAGCCTTATTCAGTGATATTTGGTGAAGAAAGTGCAGACAGTCTGCAAGGTGGTGGAACAGGAAAAGGGCTTTTAACTAAAGCCATTGATAAAGTAATTAAAACCATTACAATTGACGGAAAAGGGTTTCAGGCCGACAAACCCTTCGCTTTTCAACGGGTTACTTTGGACTGTAAATTGATTTTCCTTCAGGACACCGAAAAGAATTTCAAATTTGAGAGTTTATTTAGTAAAATAACTGACGGACTTACAATTGAAAGGAAAAATAAGGATGAATTATTCCTTAATTATGAAGATTCACCGAAGTTTCTCATTACCACAAATTACAATATAGATAATTCTTCTCAGGCTGCAAATAGACGTCAAATCCTGCTTGAGTTTAGCAACTTTTTTAATGACAAAAACACACCTATCGATTATTTAGGCGAATATTTATTTATAGGATGGGCAAAAAAACAATGGGATAAATTTTACACAGTTATGTTTGACTGTATAATCAGGTATTTAAACGAAGGAATTACTGAAATAAAGGAGACTGATACCTCTAAGCAAAAGAAAGTAACAAACAATTTTACATCCATGTTTTATGAATGGTTTTCATCGTATAAAAGCATATCATACACTTCTATTTCTGATTTACACGACAATTTTTTGATACAAAGTGATATTACTATAAAGGCTTATTCCCGGATAAGATTTTCTAAAGCTTTGCAATATTCATGCAACGTCTTTAATATTGATTTGAGAAATTTAAAACAACCTGTAACCAATAAGAAATTATATTTCTGGGGCGACGGTGATCCAATTACTGAAGAAGAAGGAGATGATAAACTACCATTTTAATGTGAAGTTATGCCTATAGACTATAATAAATATCCGCCAAATTGGAAAACTGAAATTAGACCTCGTATTCTTGAGAGAGCAAACCAATGTTGTGAAAATTGTGGGCTTCCTAATTATTCTTATGTTGATAAGGATATGAGAGAGCCCTGTCTAGAGTGGGATGACAACGGAATAAGGATTGTTCTGACAATAGCTCATTTGGATCACGATGAAACTAATTGGGATGTAACTGATGATAGATTAAAAGCGATGTGTCAAAAATGTCATTTAAAATATGACGCTTTTGAAAAAGCTAGAAGAATCAAACTAAAAAAAAGAAACTAACGGTTAAAATTGCTATGACCAAAGAAAATAAAAAACGATTAGTAAGCATCTTTCTCAAAAAACATAAAGAGAAATATAAGAATTTGCCTGATTACGCAATTCCTATACCTGCATATTCTGATAAAAAAGCGAATGGGTTAACCAAGTGCATTAAAGATTTTTTAAATCTTAGCGGCTGGCAGGCGGAAAGGATTAATTCAGCCGGCAGATATATCGATGGAAAGAAGGCTGTAACTAATATAGTTGGATTCAAACGAACAATCGGGTCCGGAAAATGGATTCCCGGAACAACAACACCCGGGTCAGCTGATATTTCTGCCACAATATTCGGAAGATCGGTTAAAATTGAGGTAAAAATTGGGAGAGATAAGCAGTCGCCACAACAGGTAAAATATCAACAGGATATTGAGAAGGCTGGAGGGGTTTATATAATTGCAAAAACGCTCGACAGTTTTCTCGAATGGTATGATAAATTTCTAATTAAAATCAAAAGTCATGGATAAAAACAGTGAATTAGTAAAGAAAATGATTGGCACCAGACTGAACGGTGTTGTAAAAGAATCGAAGAAAATAGCAGAAATGTTCGGTAAAACAGGTATTTCGTTTAATGCTTGGGGAACGATTATAAATAATGCAAAGGCGGATTTCGGTAAAAAAGAGGCGCCAAAATTAAATGCTGCTTTTTTCGAAGGATATAACGCTACTCTTGATGCAGTGCACGAAGGGGGTAGGACGTTTGCCACTAATAATGACGAAACTATAGTTCCTATCGAGTTTATAGAAATGACAATTGAAGAAGTTAAAACTAACTTTTTCACAGGAATGGAACAGGCTTACCAAAAGAGAATTAAAAAAGGCAAATAATGATAATTGAATACGACAAAAAAACCGGTTTATACTCAATGGATTCGAGACATTTCAGCATCAAAGGAACTGCTTTTGAAATAATTGGCACTGAGATTAATCGTCATGACGTTTGCATGGTGACAGTCAAAAATTCAACAAAGGGTCTTACAAATGACATTGAACATCAAAGGCTATGCCGAATGATATTAAGAGAGCAGAAACGAACTCACGTTGAAGTTGTAACGGGCAACAAAAATCCGAAACATAGACGAACGGGAATTGGATTATGAACATAGTTAGTCTATTTAATGGCATGGGTACAATGCGACAAGCGTTAGAAAATCTTGGAATTAAGGTTAAAAAATCTTATTCAAGTGAGATTAAACCCTATGCAATAGAGCTTGTTCAGCATCATTTCCCTGACACTATACAATTAGGCGATATTAACAATTGGAGAGAGTGGGGTATTGATTGGTCTAAAATAGGCATTATTGGTAGTGGCTCACCTTGTCAAGACTTGTCACAGGCTGGTGATCGAAAAGGAATTAACGGAAGTAAGTCAAGTTTGTTTTTTGTGTTTGTGGAAATTTTCAACCATTGTAAGAAATTAAATCCTAATGTTTTGTTTATCCAAGAGAATGTTGGGTCAGCACCCAAATTAGATGTTGGCATTATGTCAAGAGCTTTGGGGGTTTATCCTGTTAGAATTAATTCATCATTGATGACAGCGCAAACAAGAGATAGATATTATTGGACTAATATAAGGACAAAAAGCACTATTTTTGATATAACAACGGATATACCACAGCCGAAAAATAGAAATATTCTACTTAAAGACATAATAAAAAACGGGTTTGTAAATAGAGATAAATCAAGGGCTATATTGGAAAGCGAAGAAATACCTTTAAAACAACAGCATAAAATGGCTCACAGGTATTTCAACACTAGATTTACTACTGTAGTTTTCAAGAATGGGATAGAATGCCTAAGGGTTAAGGAGGCTACTAAGATAGGTTTTGTTGATATTGCTAACGGTGAGGCTGTTGACTTATCTTATCCTAAATCAAAAACAAGAAGGGGTCGAGCAATGAGAGATAAATCAAATTGTTTGCTTAAAAATAACGAGTATTATATTTTTCAAGATGGAGATTTACGATATTTTACAAAAGAAGAACTTTGTTTGTTACAGGGGTTTCCAAGTAATTATTGTGAAATATTGACCCGAAACAATGCAGCAAGTTTGTTGGGTGACGGTTGGACTTTACCAATTATAGAACATATATTTAGTTTTTTATGAAAATCTCAGCTAATTTCGCAACATACAACAACAAAGAGAGGAATATCTCACTCCTTCAGGCCGTTGAATCAATTTATGATCAGGTTGATTTGATAAGAATTTGTGCAAATGATCATACTTGTTGGACGTTTCCAAAATTTAAAGACCCCGATAAAAAGATTGAAATAACGATTCCAGAGTTAGACTATACTGATAATGGCAAGATTATGTTTTTGCAAAGGAATGAGTACTATTTTACCTGTGATGATGATATTATTTACCCAGATAACTACATTGAAGAAACGATCGATTGGATGGGAAATAATATTCCTGTCGGATGCTTTCATGGCCGGGTTCTGAATAATACCGGTAATTACGAAAACTCTTATCAATTAGGAGGTCATTTCTGCTATTCATATCTTAATACAACCTCATGTCATAGAGTAGATGTTCCGGGAACCGGTGTTATGTGCATAAATACAGATTTATTTTGCCCTGATCTTTTGTACAAATCAAAGCATAAATTAATGTCGGATTTAGTATTCGGACTTGAATGTGCGAGAAATAATGTGGATATTTGGGTTCTTCCTCATAAAGAAGGATGGATTGAACCTATCAAATTAAAGGAATCAATCTGTATAAATACTCAAAAAAAGAATCAATCTGAGCATGTCGGGATTGTTAAACAAATAATGAAATTGAAAGGATTATTATGAAAAACAAAAGAAATTTACTAATGTTTTTAATGAACGCTTGGTTATTCTTGGCATATTATACGGTTACACATTTTAATTGGTGGGTGCTTATTCCGACAATATGGTTGTTCCCGTTTTGGAAGGAAATAAAACTTTGGCTAGAGGTTCAAACACTATGGAGAAAATCCGGTAAACAGCAAGAAATCGATCAAATAGAAAAGGAGATTGAAGAAGAAAATAATAACTAAAACAGAAAATATGAAGCCTATTAAATTTAAAGATCATAACAAGGTTTATGCAGAAAATCAACCAGAGTATCAACCTCTACCTGTGTTAAAATTTGACACTTCAGAAGGTGAGGTAATTGCTTGTTGGAAAATGTCATTTCGAGAGAGGATAAAAGTATTGTTTACCGGAAAAGTTTGGGTTAGTTTAATGAGTTTTAATAAGCCACTAACTCCGTCATTTGTTACCGTAAATCGTAAAGAGGTATATTCTTTACCAACAGATAAAGAAAGAAAAAATGAGCAAAAAAATAAATAATAATATTTCAGCGACTATAAAAAAGAGAGTCGATGATCCCAATATCAAACCTTTGAATGTGAAATCAAAGCCGATGTTTGAAGAGGACAATCCGGGAATCAAAACCTTTGAAGGCGACGAAATGAGATATAACCGTCGACAAAGAAGATCCGGTACATTCGTTATTCAGAACAATCAGAACGCCAAATACATTCATTATGCGGTCAATCTTAAGACTAAAATAACGAAAGTGAAAGACGTTGAACTTGATGAAGCGTCAACATTCTCATTTGTTAACGTGAAATTTGTTATATCTAAATTATTGGTGGGATCTCCGAACTTCAACATTGGATATGTTTTAGTTGTAAAAAGAGGAGAAAAAAGAATTGCGATATGACACCGAAAGAAAAAGCACTTGAATTACACAACAAAATAGCAGATGTTTGGCCTACTCAGAACTTTATACACAATAATTCAAAAATATGCGCTATTATATGTGTTGATCAAATCATTGAAAATGACTACGGCAGTCACCACAATATAGAATATTGGAGCTTAGTAAAACAAGAATTAGAAAGATTATGATATACACAGCACTATTAATAAGCTTTGCATCGGTAGGATTTAGAACTAAAAAAAACGCATCAAAAATTCATTGGATGAAAGCTGAGAGATTTGAGGTAGTAAAATAATTCCGTAACTTTACGATATGGGCTTTAACATTAAACTAAAAGAAAAACATTACAAAAAAACTAGATTTGGAACGAAATCAGAAAAAGAGATGTCTGATTTTAAAAAGAAAAATATTACTCATGATCTTCAAGAAAAACAAGAGAAAGGAATTGGTTTTTTGAAGGTTAATTATGATATTTTGACTACAAAAAACCAAGTAAGTATTCCAAAAAAAAATGAAATTACCTGTGTTAGAACTCAGTCGCAACTTAATTTGCTAACACTTTTTTTACACATAATAAACAAAGAAAATCAAATCGAGTTTTTATCGATTCAAAGCTACACTATAAACGAAAAAACAATATTTGCATTACTTAATTTAATGAAAGAAAAAAAGATATTGAAACTACAACTAATTATCACTGAAACAGCTAGTTTTAGAACTCCAAAAGCTTATAAATTATTGAAGGATGTTTTTTCTAAAATGAACAACGTTAACTTAGTTTTTTATTGGGTGCATTCAAAAGTAAATTTAATAAAAACAAAAAAAAACTATTACGTACTGGACGGAAGTGGTAATTTCTCAATGAATGCTCAAATTGAGCATTACAATATTATAAACTCAAAAGAACTGTTTGATTTTGACATGAAGTGGCAGGATAATTTCTTTTTTGGTGAAAAACTAAGAAAAAATCACGAAATTTATAAAAACTTTTAAATGCCCGGAGGAAAAGGAAATATAAAACCCGAAGATGGTAAACAGTTTAGCCGTGAATATCAGCCCAAAGAAAAATGGACTGAAAAAAAGGCACTCAAAGTTGGAGATAATCTAATATCTTGGTTAAAGAAAGAAGATGAAAATATTTTCTATGATGATTTTCTGATTTTAGAAAATGATTATAATGATGATTTAATCACGTATCTAAGGAAAAAATTTACCTCGTTTTCGGAACTCGTTAAAAAAGCTAAAAAAATACAAGAGCTAAAACTAATGAAATTTGGTGTTTTTGACAAGCTGAATTCCACCATGACAAAGTTTACTTTAATAAATAATCACGATTGGAAAGACAAGACTGAAATCGATCAAACTGTCAGGGATATAACACCTCTCACCAAAGAAGAAATCGACGAGGCCGGTAAGAAATTGGATAATGAATGTTGATGCTCTCACAAGGGAGGAACTATTAGTTGCACGAGTAAAATGTGACTATGACATCTTGTTTTTTACACGTTTTTTCTATATATTATTACGAGGATCCCGGTTCATTGTCAACCATCACCATGAAGAAATCTGTGATCAGTTGGACCGGGTTGATAATTATGAGTTGAAACTGCTAAACATCAACATTCCTCCACGTTATTCCAAGACCGAACTGGCAGCAGTCAATTATATCGCCAGGGGCATCGGCATGAACCCGAAATCTAATTGGTTATATGTAACGGCCTCAGACGAATTACGCTCTGAAACATCTGTACGGATCAGGGATATTGTATGTCACCCGTATTTTAAAATAATGTACGGTGTAAATCTTAAGAAAGACCAAAATAGTAAGAATTTATGGCGCACAACTGAGGGAGGAGGGCTTAAAACAGCTACAATATTCGGGCAAATAACAGGATTTGGCGCCGGTCAAATAGTACAACATGATGAAGAGTTAGAGGATTATATCAGAGACTTCGAGGGCTGTCAGGTGTGGGACGATATCAATAAGATAGATGATGCAGATCAGCAAAATGCTAACAACGATAAGGTAACGCGTGTAATATTTAACACTTTATTATCAAGAGAAAACTCAGCAGACACTCCAATTATCAACATTCAGCAGCGTGCCGGCATGGAAGATGCTACCGAGCAGATGAAAATCCATTACGGCGATAATGACAAAGCCCACTTTTTAAAGATGCCTATTATCACAGACGGCGCACCTCTATGGGGATGGAAACATAATATTGAGGCTATTCAAAAATTAAAAAGCTCACCTAAGACCGGGTATATATTCGAGACTCAGTATATGCAAGATCCACAGCCTAAAGAGGGTCTTATATTTGGCAAGTCTGAACTTCAATACTACGATGAATTACCACCCAGGGATCAATGGGACTTAGTTTGGTTTTATTCCGATCCAGCAGATGAGGGAATAGACCATCATTCGATGCCTATCGGCATTATATCAGGAGGGGTGGTATATGTTGATGACGTTTTATTTACCAGAGACAATTTAACAGTTGCCTCTCCTCAGATATTAGCAAAAATAGATATATGGTATCCAGTTAATCAAATGTGGATAGAATCAAATAATCATGGGGCCATGTTTATTCGTGATCTACGACAAAAAACAGACACTCCTATCTATGGATTAAAAAACACAACCAACAAGATAAGGAGAATGTTAGCGCAGGAGGGTTGGGTAAAAGAAAATGTTAAATTCAAACGTAAATTCGCGGTTGAATCTCAATACGATAAATTCATGACTCAAATCTGGAAGATTCTCAGAGACGGGACCATTAAAAAAGACGACGCACCTGATTCGATATCCGGAGCTGCATTCATGATAAGACGTAACTATGGTTACTTATTCTCTGAGAATAAAAAAAAATAAATCTCTAAATAAAGAGTATAGTGTTAAGATAATAACATCTTTTTTATGTTTTTATCTTTTTATTTTGTTATATTTGTTATGTCAATAAGACGAAACTAAAAATTTGCAAGATGAAAAGCCTAACAAATAACAAATTAACAGACGAACAAATCAATTATTTGTTTATGGGTAAAGAAATGGAGTTCGTAAATACTAATTCAAATAAAGTAATAAAATTAAAAAGAGTTGGCAACACACAAGAGATTGGGGTTTACACAATGTCAGTTAGCAGAAGGTGGACAAAAGTTGGAGAAAACGAGGTTAAGCATTTCGGATTTAGCATTTATAATGAGTGCACACCATTTTGGAAAATCAAATAATGATGAAAAACAATATACTGATAGCTGAGTTCATGGGTTACAAAAATGTGAAAACTGTTGACCATTACGATACTAAAAGATTTAAAAAAGGCGTCTGTGTGTTAAGCGTTAAAGATAACCGCACTACATATCACGAATATAATTCTAACTGGAATCAATTAATATTTGCATGGCATAAACTTGTTTCAATGATTTGGAGTGAAGGCGATGATGGCGATTACATGTGTGAATTTTTAAATGACTTATATGATGATTTTAACACAAAAGTTGGTAGAAACGCACCAAAAGAAGCGAGTGAATTATTAGTAAAAGGCATTAAATGGTATAATCAAAACACTCCATAGTTTCTGCAAATTCTGCGGAATCACTAAGCCTCACTAAGCCTCACTATGAAAATAGTGGGGATTTGGTGGCAAAAAGAAGAAAATGAAAAAATTAGTAATAACAGTGGTGATCCTTCAGGTGATTATGATGGGATTAGCGATCGTTTTAGCATATATATTATGAAAATAAAAATCGAACAAACGACAACTTCAGAGGTTGAGATTAAACTACCTTATTACTCTAAAGATGAAGCTCATTTTTACAAGATAATTAGTGAGACTTCTGCAATTCAGATTTGCAAATTTTGTAATATTGGAATACAACGAGGTGAAATATTCGTAAAATTTGCTATCGGTGTTGGTCAGAAAGTAATTACTGCAGATGAATTCAACCAGGCGTATGAAGATATGCTTCATAAGTTGGCTGAGTGATGCCTGAACCACGCCCACATACAACAGCTTGGTATAAAATGAAAACGAAAGAACTGAATAATAAACGCATTGAAATATTATTTATAGAGTCTTATTTTTGTCAACTCAGAATAGGAAGAAAACCAAAGCCGGGAGTCTTATTATTTAGGCATATAGAGCCGTTTATTACAATCGCAAATGATATAAGATGTTTGAAATATTAAACTGTTACATCTGAAGTTGGGGGAGTAATCGAAGCCCCTGCAATATCCCAATTAATTAGCGTTGCGGCATCTTCAAACTTCATTCCATTTGCAACCAGAATAGCAATCGTTTCAGCCCGGGATTTATCCATCTTAGTTTTTGCAGACTCATCTTCTTTCAGGGCAGGTACATGAGAATAATCTAAAACAAGAGATTCATTATTATCCAGGATTCCCCACCTCTTAGCCAAACCGTTTGCCAAATCGTCAGCTGCCGGGATTATGGTATCGTTATATGCAATTCGCTCACCCTCGAGAATGTTGTCAAACTTGGATCCCTTCGGCTTGGAAAACATATTATCGTTACCTCCATACATATCGATAATGACTCTTTTACCTGCGTCGATAGTTTCTTGAAGTAATAAATCTTTAACCGGATAAGTGGCCGGTGTAAATTTAATAGCCTGATTTGATACAGCTATGCTTCTTTGATGATCCCCAATACCATAAGATTTTAAAAGTTGTTTTTCTATTTTCTCAACTTCCGGATCAGTAAGTGCCATCGAGCCATGACCATCCTTTGAGTCAGATGACCAAACACCGAGAGCTCCCTTTTTTGTAAGGATAACATTACCATATCCGTAAGCAGCTCTTATATTTGATATTGGCATCCGGAGAGCGTTAAACGGAGATATGCCGACAATAGGATCATCACTATTTGGCATTGAGAATTGAATAATTTCCTTAGTCTTATAATGCTCATCTGCAAGACCCTCGTTCATCATTTTAAACGTGTAGCTGGAAATGATTTCTTCAAGTTTTTTTTGTCTCCAAACTTTACCGGTCCTGTTGACAACCATTCTCGAAGGAGAAAGATTCCATAAAGCAGTTGGAACTTCTTGAAGCTGTGATGCTCTATTTTGAAATATAAAAACGTTTGCGTAAATCGATCTTTGGATCCAGTACTGAAACAAATATTCATTGCTGGATTGAAAAATATTAGGATTGTCGAGTAGTTTTTTAAATTCACTATTCTCGATTTCCTTATCGTTAGCATCCAGGTGCCTCCATATTCCGTTAGCAAACATAAGGGCCATCCGGTCAATTACTAACTTTAATTCGGGTGTTGTTAAATAAATCGTTTGCTCCTGACCGGCTATTGTAACCCACTGTTCCTGCCTGTTAAACATGGCCGGTTGAAAAAAGAAATCTGGTTGAGAGGTGTATTTATCATTCCGGGATTGCCCCATAATACCGAACAAAGTTCCTGAAAAAAACTGTCCTAAATTGTTGAGAGTTGCACCCATAAGAGAAAAATATTTATAACAAATGTATAAAATTATGTAGAAATTTAATAAGTTTGTTGTAAATATGACAACAACAAAACAGCCAAAAGTAGACTTTCAAGCGTTGGAAAAGTCCAAGAAAGCTAAGAAGTCTATACTTTCAAACGGTTCAAAAATCAATAAGGATGGCAAAAATTGAGATTCCAGAATTTAAGGATCAATTCGATTTGTTTGATTTTTTGTTAGAAAATAAGTCGCTTCATTTAGCTGAAAAAAAGAGTACGCTAAAAAAGGCTGATAATGTTTTCTACACATTCCCTGTTGCAATAAATAAATCAGAGATAAAAAAAGTTGAAGATACCGGCAAGCTTACGGTAAAATCAGTCATCAATACAACTAGAATTTTAGACAGTCATTCTGATGTTCATATTGATGGGATTTGGAATAAATCGCTTAAAGAAAATAAAGAATTATTTTTATTGCAAGAACATAAAATGGATTTTGAACACTTAATAAGTGATCAGGTTAAAGGTTTTGTTGAGATGATGAGTTTCAAAGACCTTGGATTTAGAAGATTTAAAGGTGATACTCAGGCTCTTATTTTTAATAGCGTTATTGATAAGATGGAAAATGAATTCATGTTCAAGCGTTATTTACGAGGAGCCGTTAAGAATCATTCTGTTGGCATGCGCTATGTTAAATTGTTCTTAGCCATCAACAATGACTCTCAGGATTTTAAAGAGGAAAAGGAAATTTGGGACAGATATGCAGATATTGTTGTCAACAGAAAAGCATTGAATGATCAAGGGTTTTTCTGGGCGGTACCCGAAGCCAAAGCAGACGAAGGTTCTGCCGTAATTAAAGGAAGTAATTTTGCGACTCCAACTATGTCAGTTGAGTCGAAAGAAGATATTGAGCCGCTGGAAGGCACTCAAAAAACAGAGCCGTCAGCAGACACTCTAAATAGAAGAAGAGTATATTAATTAAAAAAGACGGGAAAGCCCGCAATTATTATGAAAAGAATATTAAATTTTATTAGTGCAATTGCAATCTTATCGATTGTATTTGTTTTTCTTGCCGGAAGTGGAAATATGTATATGGCTACCGGGGTAACTGTTGGAGTTGGTGCGTTTGCAGCGATTATGCATTCAAAACAATTCAAAGGATTAGCATTCGATATTATTACAATTCCAGACTTCACGGCTAAAACTGAGGAGGAGGTAAAAGCGTTATCCGATGACGATTATGTTTCTTATAAAAAACTTGAGAAAGAGTTTGAAGTAGCCACCATGAAGAAGTATTTCATGGATGAACTTAATAAGAAAATTAGTGAAGGAAATTCTGCGGATAAGGAGGCGATGACCAAATTACAGGCGACTCTTGAAACTATTAGTAAAGAGCATATAACTTGGGGTGAAGAACTTAACGCTTTAAAAGAGCAAAATGATTCATTCATTAAAACTCACGAGGGTCAAATTCATAAGTGGATTGAAGAGAATGCTGATGAGATTGTTAAACTCAAAGCTGCCGGTTCTGGACTTATAACTTTCAAAGCTGTTGGAGCAATAGCAACTACTTCAGCCACGAATCCTGACGGGATTCCTGCGATTGTTGGAGTTCAGCAAGCTGCACCGACGAATGTACTGCTCAGAGGAACGATTGTTGAACCTCTTATTACCATATTTCCTACCAATCAGGCTGCTTTTGCTTACACGGAAAGCGTGCCGAAAGACGGCGATTATTCTTTTGTTGCTGAAAAAGGAAGTAAACCTCAAATTGATTTTAAAATTGAAACTCAATACGCCCAGCCGGTTAAAGCCGCTGCCCATGAGATCCTTACTGATGAGGCTCTCAAAGATATTCCGAATCTTCAATCAATTGCAACTGATTTTCTTAGAAAAAAACATGATCTTAAAAAAGAGAATGGTATTTTGTTTGGAGATGGTATTTCTCCAAATCCTAAAGGAGCTACTGTTTACGGTAGATCATTTGTCCCGGGAGATTTGGCGGATACTGTTCCTTCTCCAAACATCATGGATGTGATTAACGCTTGTATTACTGACATTTTTGTGACTCATAATTTTACCGATGAGATGCCTTATATGGCTAACATGGCGATGATTAATCCGATTGATTTCTTTGTTCAGTTTGTAGCTGCTAAAGATAATGACGGATTACCATTGTTTCCAACAGCATCACTTTTCAACAGAGTGACTTTAGGAGGTGTAACGATTATTCCTTTCGAAAATATCCCTTCAGGAAGATTGTTTGTAGCTGACATGAAAAAATACAACACGACTCGATATGTAGAATATAGAGTTAAAATTGGATGGATCAACAATCAGTTAATTACTAATCAATTTACAATGGTTGGAGAGTCAAGGTTCCATGCGTTCGTTAAGAATTTAGACGAACAAGCGTTTATTTATGACTTTATTTCTATTGTAAAAAACTCTCTAGACCCGGCTTCATAGAGTGGTTAATTTGTTTCTGCCTTGCCTCGCGCTTAATCGGTGCGAGGTATTGGTGGTAAAAACAGTTAAGTCATGGCTCGAAAAAACAGAAAAAAAAACAGAGGTGTTAATGTTCATAAATCTAATCCGGCACAAGCTACTGAAACAACTCCCGATATCGAAACGGTAAACGAGGAGGTTGTTGAGAAGGAGGTAAAACCGGAGAGAATAATTGAAGAGATTGTTCTAAAAAAACCAAAGGCTATTCCAAGAATTTCAGGAACATCAAAGGTTTGGTTTAGAAGCAATGGGTTATCCAGATATTTCAAAGTTAATGAAGAACTGGAAATTACATCTGAGCAAGCTCAACTATTCATCGATAAAGGCCATGGAGAAGTATTTAAGAAATAATGGCCGGGAACATTGTCGAAATATCAGATTTCATTGGCTCTGCCTTTATCCAAAAGGGTAAATTCACAACACCAAGGTTTGATGATATTAGAGATGAATGGACAAATACTTTTCTTTATGAGCTGTTAGGTGCCGAGCTTGGAAAACTTTTTATAGCCGATCTCGTTAATGGTATTCCACAGACTCAAATCTTTATCGATCTTTATGATGCGTTTGTTAAAGATGACGGCCTAGAGGTCAGAGAAAGCAAAGGAATAAAAGATATGATTAAGCAAATTATATGGTTTTATTACGCCAGAAACAACGGAGCATCGGTTGAATTGACAGGAAACAATGTCGATTTAGGTGAGAATTCTGACATAAGCACCGATAATTTTTCTCTCACAAAGAATTATAACAAAGGAATTGACACGGCTAAATCTATTCGGTGGTTTATTTGTGACAATTTAGGTGTATATCCTCTCTATAATGGGCAGGATTTAAACTATGCAATACCTATTTAATGACAGGAGTCACAAGTATCATATCAGTTTTATCAGCACTTGTCGCTCAAATGACTCCAATCTATACGATTACGGAAAACGTAGAAGATGGAGACAACTGGAAACTGTCAGCATGTAATACTTATTGGCTTAATCCCACGACAATTATAACTATTGATGGAGTCGATTATAATATAGTTTCATTTGTTCAAAATGATCACATCATAGTTTCCGGACCATCTCAACCCGTTGTTACCTGGTTTCAGTTAGATGCTCCTGTATTTCAGCATGGATCTCACCGTAAAGTAAGCGGAGAAAGGAAGTCTCCTACCGATTTAACGTTACCATTGGTCTATTTACCTGTTCCAGAAGTTGATGAAGATGAGACTTTCGACTCAGATATCGCATATACAGCCGACATTAAGCCCTTATTTTTACTAGAATTCGACCCGGACAGGAGCGATATTGACGCTCAACAGACGGATATTATCGAACCAACCAACGCAATGGCTGATTTTTTCATTGATTTAGTTTTAGATCAAGGAGAAAATTTCAATAGACCCGATAGTATTAAACGAAAAGAGTGGATGGATTTCGGAAATCCAACGATATGGGGCAATGATAAATTAATATTTGATCAAGCTTTATCCGGAACTGAAATAAAATTATTGTTGGAAGTTGTTGTCGATGCATTATGTTTATGTGACGATGCTCCTCTTGTTATATGTGCTCCAGTTAATGTGATAATTAACGGGGTTCTTTTTTCTGTTGTGGACAGTGGCCAAGATGGGATTGTTACCGTTAAGGATTCGAATGGCATACTTCGAGGGTCATTAATCAATGGTGTTTGGGTTGTTCCGGCTCCGGGGGGTGGTTCAATTATTTATGATATTTTATTAAATGGAGTAGATACGGGACAAGACTTAGATATGGATGGAACTAATCATACTATAAACATTAACTAGTGGCGACATTAAATGTAAATATCGCTTCTGCATCTGAAACTGAAGAAGGAATAATTGAAATAGCAACTCAGGCAGAAACAAATACCGGAGCAGATGATTTAAAAGCATTGACTCCAAAAAAGTTAGCAGACTCTGATTTGGCTGGAGATGTCGTTACAAATAATGCGAAGGTTGGAATCACAGCAGGACAGGCTTCAGATATAACTGATAATAATGCTAAAAATACTAACGCTACTCACACCGCTGAAGTAACAGGATCAGGAGCTTTGACTGTTAATAAGACAGCCATAAGTAATAAAGCTTTGGTAACCGCAGTAGCGGGAGATCATGTATTAATTGGTGATGCCAGTAATTCTAACAATCTAAAAAAGGTAAATGTTTCTGATTTCTTAGGCGGTGGAACCGATACTATTATTTATCAATATACCCACTCATCCGGCACCAACTTATCAGATACCTCAGATTTCTTTATAATGTTTGGTGGTACAACGATGGGTAATACTAATAATAGCTCAGCCCGGGCACCGATAGCATCCGGGAAGGTAGTTAGAGTTGATATTGTTAGCTATGTTGCTGGAACTTTTGGAACTTCAGAAGATAGCACCGTAACTTTCGAACATTCAGATGGTGCTAGTTCAGATGTTATTTCATCAGTAGTTAAATTTGATGCAAGAAATAACCTCTATTCAATAACCGGACTTTCAATAGATGTTGTCGCAGGATTTAGTTGGATTAAATTAGATACTCCTGTGTTTGTAACCAATCCAACCGGAGCAAAAATAGCTATAATTTTATATATGGAATTGTGAACAAAGAGGAAAAAATGCAAAACGATGTGGCAGACATTAAAGAATGTTTGATAGGAAATCCTCTTAAAAATAACCCCGGTTTGGTCAATATTGTAAACAGCCTTGATGATAAAGTTTGCAAGATTGAAAATAAAATTAGTAATTTAGAGCAGAAAAAGAAAAACAGGAAGAGCATAAAAACACCTTTATGGATAGTTAAATTGTTCAACCTTTGATAATATTCCCTATGCACCTGGGGGTTAGAATGACAGGAGCGCAAACGTAAATTAAATTAATAATTATGGTATTCGAAATTGAATGTCAATGCGCTGGTGAACCGTTGAGTCCTGGGCAATCTGGCTGCATTCCGATGGTAGGTAGGGATAAATTCTCTATCTATTTTGATTATACAGACTCCGATGGGAACAAGAATGGTATCCCTGCCGGAACTGTACTAAATCAGGCTTTTTTGGTTGCAAAACTAAACAATTCTGACATTACTAAACGATGGTGGATAGCACCTAAGATGTTTGCTGTTGAGACTCCTCCACCGGAAAATAAAACTGAAGACAGAGATGGTATTCCGATCCCTACAGGTGAGGAAACCAAACAACCTGCCTTATTTCAGCACTCCAAAAGAGCGGCTAATCCTGCACTAAAAGCTTTTTATGATTCTATTAGATGCCGTGATTTAGGTGTAATTAATGCAACTTTTAAAGGCCAATTGTCTGGAATGAACGATGGATTAGGAAATTTAATCGGAGTACATGTCCAAGAAGACACCCTTTCTGCTCAATATGCACCGCCGGTAGATGGGGCTCTTCAAAAAATGATGGTTTCTTATTTGGTGGATGAGTTGGAAAACGATGCGAATCGTGATTTCATTGAAGCTGCTAAAATTGAATTTCCTGTAAAAGATTGGTTTGCCAGTCAACCATTGGAGGTTATTCCAATCGAGCTTTCTAACGCTAATCTTGACACTATCACATTTACTCTTGACGGATTATATGGTGGTGTTGATAGAAAAAAACCTATAGAGAATTTCGTTTCTGTTGATTACTCCAATGATCTTGGTGTTACGACAGCAGAAGTCTTTAACAAAAACACTCAGCTTGAGGTTGGGTTCACGACTGTTGAAGACGGAGCTATCCCGGGTAAATATGTTGGAACACTAGCTGCTCCTCAAAGCGATCAGGATGTGATGCAAATTAAAATATTCAAGTCTGGGTATCACATGAGAACGTTCGAGGTTACTTTAATCGATAGTTAATAAAGTGGCTGGAAAGAACAAGGCTAAAGTTGTTAAAGAAATAAAGGCAAAAAAACCAGACATGCCGGACGTTTACGAAGATGGATTGGTTAACATGAACGCTTCGATGATAACAACAAAAGCCAACTTTGAACGAATATGGGGCAAAAAGCTAGGAGCATCGCTCGGTGATGCATGGCTTAGAGCTAAAGAGTTCAAAGATTCGCACAAATAACCACAAGCCCCTTCAGATTGGAGGGGCTTTTTTACTTAAAAAATGATAAGTTTCGTTAAAAATACTGCTCTCGGTGCTATGTTCAATCGAATCAAAACATTGAATGAGGCTAAATTTTTTATTGAAATAATGTCAGATAAAATTGTTCAAAAATTCATCGTTGTTTTGAATACCGATCAGATGAGATTTGAGTATATCAATTCTGAAGGTGAACAGTTATCGAGCATCGGGGGAGAGTATTCTGATTTCACAGTAGAGGAGGGAAATAAGTCAAGCAAATTTAATGTTGATCTGTATGATGAAGGTGACTTTCATGAGTCATTTCGAATAGAAAATATTAACGGCAAAGGATTTGAAATAAACTCAGATCATGTAAAAAATGGAACAGATTTATTAGAGCAGTGGGGACTTGAAATTGAAGGTTTAACTTTTGAGAGCTTGGACAAAGCAGTCAACTTTATACTAGGATTTTATCAGAGAAAATTATTAAAAACACTTTTAGGTTGAGATTTAAAAAGAAAATAAAGAAAAAATTATATCCTGTTGAACTGTTTTTAACAATTAATGACGGTGGTATTTGGCAGCATAATTGGGAACAGTTGATGTTGACGGGTAAAAAGCACTGGCTTATAAAAGATCGTAGAGAAAAGCATCGAAAAGTAAGCGACACAAGGTTTGAACAAGCTTATTTTAAGCTATATGATGAATATTCTGAGGCCACAGGCGACACCGAAAGGATGTATGAATGGTCGCTTTTGATGCAAAAACGAATGGAAGCAAGGGCATTGTACGGGGCCGGTGATTTGTCTCAGATAAATCTTATCAATATGTATACTGCTATGATCGATGCCTTGATGGAAGGCGACGAAGATGTTGATATAATTGAAGATAGAATTTATATACAGCAGTTGTACGGGCAAAAGATAAATGAGAAAGAAACGACTGTTGGTACTTATTTAAAATACAAACAGGTAGTTTTTAAACAAAACAGACCAAGAAATTCAAATCCAGATGGGGAGAGTTGAATCAAATTTACTAGTTGATCCGAAGGTTTTTAAGCCTTTGAGGGACGAGATGGATTTAACCATTGCGAAGGATAAAGAACTATCCGCATCCTTGCAGAAAACGCTTGATTTACAAGTTAAAATCGCCAAACAATCTAAGCGAAATGCCAAAGGATTCAAAGCAATAGCTTCTGCGGAAAAAAAGTCAATCGGGGCTTTAAATGAAAAAGAGAAAGTTGACAAAAGAATCCTTTCTCTGGAGCAAAAACTAACCAAGGTTACTCAGATTAGACAAAAAAGAGAGGCCGCTTTGACTATTGAGTTAGCCCGTAGAAAAAAAATACTCAAAGAACAGGCGATTTTAGAGAATAAAAACATTTCAGCGTTTGACAGGCTCAATGTAAAAATTAAACAGCAAACCGAAAGGTATAAAGCCCTGATTGTTCAGGAGGGGAAAGAAACAAAAAGGACTCGATTACTCAGAAAAGAAATTCAGAAACTTACAGCCGTTAGATTCAGAGCTACCGAAAGTGTAAAGACATTAAATGCAGCGACCAAAAGATCAACGGGTCTAATGGGAAAACTCCGAGGTGGCTTGGCTCAACTCGGTTTGGCATTCGCTGGGTTTGCTCTGGTGAGAAACATTGTAGGAACCATTACTGATTTCGATACTGCTATAACAAATCTCGGGGCAGTAAGTGGGAAAACAGCCGATGAAATTGCACCTCTTAAACAACAGGCTCTGGAATTGGGTGCAACTACGCAAAATACAGCGTCCGAAATCGCCTCTCTACAACTCGAACTGGCGAAATTGGGATTCACAGTTGACGAGATAATGGCCTCAACGGGTGGTATTCAGAAATTTGCGCTTGCTACCGGCGCCGAAATACCGGATGCCGCTAAACTTGCCGGGTCAGCTATGCGAGCGTTCGGATTGGATGCGTCTGAGATGGATAGAATTGTCTCGGTATTGGCAGTTGCCACTACTAAAACGGCTCTTGATTTCGGATTCCTGCAAACTGCAATGTCCACTATTGCTCCGGTAGCTAATGCGTTCGGTTTCTCAATAGAAGATACTACGGCCTTACTTGGTCAATTAGCGAATGCAGGGTTTGATGCTTCGAGCGCTGCTACGGCTACACGTAACATACTCCTTAATTTAGCCGATGCGAATGGTGCTTTGGCAAAAGAACTTGGACGTCCGATTAAATCTGCTGACGATTTGGCCGGTGCATTGTTTGAACTTCAAGAAAAAGGCATTGACCTGGCATCTGCCTTAGAACTTACAGACAAGCGTTCCGTTGCTGCCTTTGAAACGTTCTTGAAAGGTTCTGATTCTTTGGTTGAATTACGTGATTCTATAACGGGAGTTACCGGTGAATTGGACGAGATGTCTGAGAAAAAATTAGACTCTATTGCCGGGGCAACTGATCTTCTAAAATCTGCATGGGAAGGGCTTATTCTTGAATGGAATGAAGGAGCTGGATTTGGTGAAATATTAAAGAATGTTCTTAAGTTTTTAGCACAGAATTTAAAAGAGATAATATCAATTGTAGGAAAGGCTTTAACCATATTTGTGTCCTATAAAGCCGCTTTAAAAGCAGCAACTTTAGCCAATAAGATATTCGGAGGTTCATTATCTAAAATGAAAACATCTTTTGGCGCTATTGGGATAGCTGTTTCGTCGCTTGTTATAATCGTTGGTAGTTTAATTGATAATTATAAAAACGCTGCAAGGGCTGGTAAAGCATTAGAAGAGGTGACCGATAGGGTTAATGAAGCATTGATTGAAGAAAAAACAGAACTCGCTTTAGTATTTAAAGCATTAAAAGAAACAACCCGAGGAACAAAAGAAAGAGAAAGTGCACTAGACGATATTAACGCTAAATATGGGTTGACTCTTCAGAACTTAGAGGATGAAAACGCGTTTGTTCAACAATTAGCTATTGCATATGCAGGTTTAGTTCAACAGTTAAGGAAGAAAATAGAGATTGAAGTTATTGGAGAACTTCTTAAAGAGGAGACAAAAAAGTTGTTTAAACTTCAAAAAGTTCTTGAAGAGGCAAAAGAGGCTTTTATTGTTGACCCAATCGCTATTGGATTCATTCAATCTGACATTGATATTACATTGGAGGAAATAAATTCTTTAGGAAAAAGATTGTTGGAGATTCAAAAACCTCTTGAAATACCATTGGGAGCAAAAACATCAATAAAAGCCGCGCAAGATGTATCAAATGAAATTATAGATATAAATAAAGAAGAAAGTAAAAAAGTAGTTGACGAAAAGAAAGAACAATTAGATAAATTATTAAAACTACATGAATTACAAGCATTAGAACTTGAAAATCTATTGATAGATGAAGGGAGAAGTCAAGAAGAAATAACCCTAGAAATGATGCTTCAAAGAAAAGATTTTTTAGTAGAACAGCTTCAACTAATAAGAAAATTATACGGTGATGAAACTATTTTATTTCAAAAAACTTTACTTGAATTTAATAAGTTGTCTAAAGAATCCTTTGAAGATATAGTTAAAGATATTGAAAATGTCAAGGGCGCAATTGATGATGTTGTAAAAGCAATGGAATCGTCAACAAGTATTATTGATGATTTAGAAAAACAAGAGGCAGAATTGTGGAAATCAATTAGAAAAGATATTGCGGAAACAGAAGCTCTTTTTGAGCAGTTTATGCAAAATAATATTAAGTTGATCGACAAACAAATCGAAGCAGAGCAGCGTAATTTCGATGATTCAAAAACAAGGGAACAGGAGCTAAAGGATTTAGCGAAAGAGAAAAACTTAGACGCCGGTGAATCTATTGCGTTTGAAAGGGAACAACAAAAAAAGGCACTTGAGGAGCAAAGAAAACTCGAAGAAAAAAAGGCTAAAATCGAGGCGTTGATTGTTGCACTTAGATTGCTTGCCGTTAAGATTGAGGCCGGAGAAGGAAATCCAATTGCCAGCATAAAAGCAAATATAAATGAGGTCAAATCTTTTATTGAAGGAGCATTTTATGAGGGAACTCCTTATACGATTGCAGACGCTTTAGGGTATGATGGGTCAAAAGATAGTCATACGGTGAACGTTGATGACGGAGAATCGATATTCAACGGGAAACAGACCAAGGATTTAGATATTGGAAAAGGCAAAAACTCAACTCAGGATATCGTTGATTTTTACAAATCTGGAATTTTGGCTAAATCAATTAGAAGCTCTGTCGATGATTCTAAGATAAATCAACCAAACATTTATGTTGAGAATAATTCGAAATTAATAAATGAGGTAAAAAAATTAGTCAAAAATACTGCTCCGGACATGAAGCCTAAAGAGTTAATGAGTTTCAACGCTGTGGTTGGTGCTTTTGAATGGCAATATAAATCAGGACAAAAACGTAAAAAAATCAGTTACCCTGTTAGAAAAAGATGAGTCAGAAATTTTTATATGGATTAGATTATGTCGAATTAGACCCTCCGGTTGAATGGCAGGAGACAGATATACAGGCCACAATTGAAGATAATGCTTTTGAGGCATCGATAAATACTAACGTGTTCACTTTTAAAGGAAATTCTGTTGAGTTTTTGGAGGAATGGAGGGTTGTATATGGCGTACATGTCGGATGCCCATTAAGAGTTGTTATAACCAAAGGGGTGATTACTGAAATAGTATTTGACGGAATGGTGAACATGAGAGATAGGGAAATACTTAGTAGGTCCGGACCTATTATAATGACTTATCCGCTGATAGAATTTGAAAACAACGCCACTGTTTTTGATAGAATTTCTATTATATCACAAGGGCTTCTTCAGAAACAAGGATTTATTACAAGTTCTGATGCTGTAGATGTTCCTGTTATTAAAGAGTCAAAAAAAAATATTGCAGAAAGGGCCGTTATTCTTGGGCAATTAACATACCAAGTAGTATCATTTTTTATAGGACTTATTCAGAATTTTATGAGTGCCATTTCTGATATTGTTGGAATATCTATCGCGCTAGGGCTTATTGAAATATTACTTTTATTTATTAACGCCATTCTTGAAATAACCTTACTTGTTGCTCAGGTATTACAGCATAAGGATTTGTTTTTTCCGCCAATAGTTTTTTACAAAGGAATTAAAATGAAAACGGTAATTGAAAAGCTTTTTGAAAAAGAAGGTTTTTCAGTCGAGTTCGGGCAAATTGACGCTGTTTTATCCAAGATTGTTTTACTTGCATCTCAAGATGGATTTGACGGGTTTCCGGCTGCTGGATTTCCTGGAAGTGGGATATTAAATACTCGTGATTGGGGTTATATTGGTTCTGAAATACTCCAAACACTTGAGCAGATGTTTAACACTCGTCAGGATCTCAGAGATGGTGTTGCTCATATAAAAAATAGAAAAGACCCTTTTTGGGATTCATCTCCGGCCTTTACTCCGGATGATACCATTGTTGAAACGACTTTACAATATCAAAACGGAACAATAAAAGAAGATACTGATAGAATAAAAGGAACTGTTTTCATTTCTTATCAATACGATCCAACAGACACATGGACTTTGACCGATAATGAAGATGATGCTTTTGAACTTCACAGAAAACCAATAAATCTGCCAGATGAAAGACTTAATTTAATGAAAGGTCTTCAGGAGATTCAAATACCCTATGCCTTAGCAGTTAGAAAACAGGCGTTTGATAATTTATTTGATTTATTTACAGGCATAACAGATAATTTCGATCTTTGGCTCGAACAGGTTCAAGTTCAAATACAGGATCTTTCAGAATTTATTGATTCTAACGCCGATGCTGGACAATTTGTTTCTGAGTTACTAGCGATCATACCTCTTGGACAATTCATTGAAAACAGATCCGGGGTGTTAAAGATAGATGATAACGCTTTTGGAATTCCAAAACTCATTTATATGGAAGACGGGAAAATCCCTGAAAATCATAAGGATTTTGTTGGACCAAGAGCGTTATATTTCGATAATTATTTCTCAGAATCACCATCTATTCAAAATGATTTTAAAGGACAATATATTAACAGGTTGGCATGGCGTATTCCCTTTAGTTTAGAGAATTATATTCAAACAAAAGTAAACCCGGGTTTTGAAATATTGTCAACAAGCGGTAAATTTACTTCAATTGGATGGTCAGAAGATCAGGGAGGGTCGGCTGTGACTGATTCAGAACAACAGGAGATTTTTGACACAAATATAACGGAGGAGGAAGTATGAGTGAAAATGATGAACTAGAAAAGAAGCTCTCAGACTTAATGTCTAAATTTAAGATGCCTGAATTAGACTTTAAAACTCAAGAAGACAGGGATAAGGCAAATGAGATTATTATTAATTTTAATAAATTTGTTAAGAAAAGGGATTTTCAAGGAGCAAAAAAATATTTATTACACGTAAGAAATAATGAACGAAGTAGTACCATCAAATAGAAAATTTCTTTGTCAGCCTAGAAATGGTGATGATTTTCTAACGCTGCCGGCTACGGATTTTGTTCCCTATATGCAAGGTGCTGTACTGGAAAAACTAAAACTCATTGTTGATTATGACGTCTCAACTATAACCTTTGCGAGTCCTACGGTAAAAATTAGCGCAACTGATGAAGGCGCTCAGATAAGGATTCGCCACCCGTTTAATGATTGGTTAAATGAGGGTCTTGTTGTTGGAAATACGATAAGAATTGAGGCGAATAGTAATTTTGTTAATGAAACCGTTAACGCTATAGTGGGACAGGATATGTACATCACAGACACGGCCGGTAATTTTATCTCAACTTTAGGAGTTACATCCGGGGATTTAAGAGATGATTATGTTATAAAAGTTACAACTGTTCCTACATCATTGATTTTTAAATTTGGACTTCTTGAGAATTTATCCGAAAGTGATAATTTTAATTCAATTTTGGACGGTCAAGAGCAGATTTATTCAGCAAATGGATTGAATTCCGGCGGTTTTGTAATATTAAATTACCTGTCGTCAGCTTCTTCTAATTTAGGAACTGTAAAAGCTAAATTCATTTCTTCAAGTGGAACAGGAAATTACATTCATAAATTTACTATTGAACATATATTTAGAGTGCCTCATTTTATTGCTACATGGTTAACTAATTATCTCGATGAAACTATACCGCTCAGATTTGCAGGGGCTAATTCGTATAGATATGTTTCTGAGCTTAATTTTGGGGTGAATGTTAATAATCCAAATGACGGTAAAATATTTAAAGATGGTTTTCAATCCGGATCGATTGGATTTATGAATCAAAATTTTAATGTTGGGTCAACTGTTTACCAAAGAGAGATTATTACGACATATTCGGTTGCCTCAAGTGAGGTTAGTGGCCCGGAAATATCACTTTCTACAGTTGTAGAGGCTCAAATCAAGAAAACAGACGGCAATTTCACAGCGGGAGTAAAGGGTTATTTATATCACGCCAAATTTACTTCTGAAAATGATTACTCAGATAACAGCAATACCTATGAGGAAAATTTTGTTTTTGAGCAGTTATTTAACGTAGATGGTGCTGGTCCAAAATCTAATATAGGAGGTATAATATCAAACTATACCTGTACAATAAACGGAGGTGACAATTCACTACTAGACATTGCATTTACACTCACTTATCCGGCTGCTCAACAGGATAAATTTATTGCTAATGACAGAATACTATTAGCGATGATTGTTGAAGAAGCTGTATTATCCGCAACACTTTCTGATAGAACTCCTATCCCTCTTTCTATTGTTCAGGTGACAAAAAACGGAGATGTTTCGGGTCAAATTACCAATTTTCAAACAAATATATTACAACGAGGGGCAACAACTCCCAAGTCTAATTCAAATGATTGGATCAATCAGATATATAAAATGGATTTTACTTTTGATATTAAGAAAGATGTTGATAGTATTGATTCGAGTTTGAATGGTTTAAAACTTCAAATTGTCACATATAATACAGCGCTTAACGATTTCGTTATACTGAATGAATTCACCTTTCCACTTTCAACAATAACATCCTTAGTAGTGGACGGCACCACATACCAAGTAATAAATTTAGCTGCTAAAAGATTTTTGTCTGTTCCTGAGTCTGATCAGGCGAGAGATGTTCAATTAACAATGGCTGCTCCGGGTGCTTATGCGGCCACACAAACGGTAACGGGTCGGATTGGGTATATCATACCTTGGCAAGAATGGATTGAGAATTTAAGCATCCCTGATATTTTTTATGACGGATCCCTGCCTGCGGAGTTTTTTAATAAAAATCAAAGAACATCGAATTATTCAAATTTAAACGGATATGATATTTTTATATTTTTAATCGCTGATATGATCTCCGGAGGATTAAATACAGACTACGCTCTTTTTTCTGATAAATGTACAGTAAGTGATTTAGGCATTGATGCTACAGGGAGTGGGTGGACGTCAGTTGTTGAGATTTTCGATGAAGACGGAGAATTAACTGGCACAATCTTTAATCAGATATGTGAAGTTAGAGCGACATTTTCACAGGCAGCAGCAGGCACTCTCACGCTAGGTGATTTGATGGGCCAGATAGTGATGGAAGAAACGGGCAACGTTGGTCGACATTTCAGACTTCATACGAGTTTATTTTGGGAGGAAGAAATTAATCCGTTACAACCATTATCTGGTGAAACAAATTTGAAAAAAACTCAAGATGTACCGGGAAATAAAATAATTTTAAGGTGCAGCGTTGACGGGAATAAATTAGATCCCGAGAAAACATATAGATTTTACCCATTTTTAAATGATTCAACATGATATTTATACCGCAATCAGCAACGAATTTGCAAAATGTCAACTATTTTGCAGACAAAAGAACGGGTGTTCCTGTTCTTTTTCTTAAAGAAATAGGTCCGGGCGTGGAAGATTTTTGCACATGTCTTGTCCAATGCATTCCATGCCTTACTGTTTTTACGGATGAAATCGGGATTGATATTTATAAAAACGACAAATTTTTAATGTATGAAAACGTTTCAACCAACGTTGTGGGAAAAGTATTTTTAACTAAAATAGCTGGCGATGGAGATGAGACTGAGATAGAAATGGTTGATAATACCTACGGTGTTTACGATGACGGGTCGGCGGATGATCCACCATATATAGCGTTTAATGCTGATTTTTTTAAGATTCAACAACTACTTGGTTTTGGTAGGTATAAATTCAGGGTTGAATTACAAAGTTTGTTTAATAAACCTCTTCAGGTGAGTCCTTCTCCATGCTTTCTAATCAAGAAATTTAGCCAAAGGGCCGCAAATAGGACCATTAGGATTGAGGCTCAACAAACTGGGAAATTAAAACATGGTAATAATTATGGTGATAAGCTTTTCCTTCAACAAATACGACTTCCGGGACGTTTAATTTATTCTGGTGATGGTGTTGAGAATGATGATTTACAATTAAATGATGATTCTCGTAGTTTGGTTCAGGTAAAAGACCAGATGTTTGCCGAATATCAGCTAGAAATATATTTAGTTTCAGCTCCTCAAATGGTAACGGTGCTTTTGGATTATTTATTTGCAAACAAGGTAATGATTTCAGATTATGGGGTGTATAATTGGGTGTTTGATCCGGCTAACCCGAGCGCTACATTTTACAGAAGTTTGCCTGTTAAAAAAACGGCGAATGAATTTGATCCGAGTGGAAAAGTTAAGCGTAAAAGCTTCTCAATTACGATGGAATACTTTAAGAAAAACGTATTTAAAACTAATAACTAATGGCTGAATCAGTTTTAACTTTCTTGGCTCAATTAAGACCTGCTGATTTAAATGCTGCAAGTCTTTTTTCTCCTGAATCTTCAAGGGATGGTAAGGATGGACAGCAAGTAGTTTTAAGAAAATTATATGTTGCAAATACCAGTAACGCTAATGTGAAATACACCCTGTTTTTTGACAATGAGAGCGCAACGTATGACGAATCAACAGCAATATGTTGGGAGGTTCAGCTTAGTAGTGGAGAGGCTGAGGTTTTTATCTTAGATGTGGCAATGAGAAATAGTGATGGTAATTTTGCAGTAAGAACCGATAAGGCTGACGCTATTACATTTACATTATTCGGAGAAACATGAGAATAGGAAGATCATTTATATCGGAAATACAGAAACTTGCAGCAGACACTAACAATGTGGCTACCGTTACCGATTCCATTGATTTAAACAGTGTAGTCAATGGTGTTATTACTTTTTTTACAGTGGCGAATACGGGCGCGCACACAACCCATGTTATCACCTTACAATATTCTCCAGATAACATTAATTGGATCAACGGGGCAAAAAACCTTGTTGGGATAGGATGCGTTGAAGTTCCTGTTACTGCTGCTAGGTATATTAGATTGAAAGTAACCACGGCCGAAGGCGGAGCTAGTACTACGGACATTTATTTATTATCACGATGAAAAACCCTAAAAAAACCACATTCAGACCAAAAACTAAAGTGTTTCCGAAAACAACAATTGAAGGGCAATATATTTTGATGAATCGTGAGGCTTTCATTTTGTGGCTGAGTGATTTGGACTTGAAAAGACCTATCAAATATATTCAGAATCATCACACTTGGAACCCGCGCTATGTTGACTTTAACGATAATCATTTCGATAAGTTAAAAGGAATGAAGCGGTCACATTTAAGGCGTGGATTTTCTGATATTGCACAGAACCTTACAACCTTTCCTGATGGGTTGATAGCAGTTTGCAGACCTCTTAAAACTGTTCCGGCAGGGATTAAGGGCAAAAACACAGGAGGTATTTGTATTGAACATTTGGGTAATTTTGATGCGGGTGGTGATACCATGACAGACGAACATCGTAAAACTATCATTTGGCTTAACGCTGTTCTTTGTAAAAAATTCAAATTAGAAATCAATAGAAATACTATAATATATCATCATTGGTTTGCGGGTAAATCCTGTCCGGGAACTAATTTTTTTGGCGGTAATAGCAAGTTAAATGCTGAAGCTAATTTTTACCCATTAATTAGAAAGTTATGAAACTAAAAACAGGTGACATATTGCATTGCCATCGAAAAGGTTTATTGAGTTGGTTTATTCGAAAAACAACCAAAGGTGATTTTAATCATACAGCTTTAGTTTATTAAACTTTTTTCGACAAGCAGTTCTATGACTCGCTAATCCTAAAGACTTAAAATATTTTCCACAATAAGGACATTCTTTCATCGATATTTATCTCTAATTCCGTTAATAATTTCCAATCTTATTTTTTGGTATTCTTTGGATGTGTTTCCGAGGGACTTCTGACCGTCATGTCGACGCCATTTAAAGGTAGTTTTGTCGCAAAATCCCGGCATTATTCCATTATGCATTAATTTTAGATGAAAATCATACTCTTCAGCGGTCTTTAAACTCACGTCCCATGGGTGTTTTCTTAACAGTTCGGTTCGATAAAGAGTTGTGGATCCGCAAATCCTGTTGTGAATTAACATTTCTTCAAGCGTTGGATTAGGAGTTACCCAACCAACAGGCATTTCCCTGCCATCGGGATAAAACTGAATTGCTCTTGAATGGATCCACTGATTGGCACCCATAGCGTTTAATCTATTTTCAATAGATCTCGGAAGAAGTAAATCATCTTCAGCTAAAATACAGACGAATTCGGTCTTAACTTTCTTTATCCCCTGGTTAACATTATACCCGACCGATCCGTCAGAGAATTCTAGGATTATTTCGGACTGTTTTTCAGCAGATGCGATCGCTTCCTTTAGGAAGCCACGATTTCTGTCATAAGGAATTATAGTGCTTACCATTATTCGTGTTTTTTGGCCTCCATTTCATAATATATCGATTTGATCCTTTTGAACAATCCAAGTCTTTCCGGATTTGCTTTGACACAAATAATGAAGGGCGTGGATTTCAATTATCTTAACATTTGCACCCTTTCTGAAACGATGTAAATTTCCTTTTTTCTCGTCTCCGGTTTCTTTAATTTTTCCTTTCATTATTTTATTGTTAGTTCTTCATCAGTTAAAGCGAAGAAGTTTTGTAATTCATGGACATACTTTCCAGTTAATATATGGTAATGTCCAGAGCCAGTGTCTAAGTGAATATCAAAACCATTAGTATCAACGAATATTAAAAATTTATTCCGCTCCCAAACGTTGTTATAATTAGGATGGTCTTCGCTTCCTTTTTCAATATCAAACTTCAACAACCACTCTTCTGTTAGTGAGATAGGCTCAAATCTATCTTGATTAAGATTGCGTTTTTCTATTTTCTCTAATACAACAATGTCTGCCGATGTTATTTGTCTAGTTTCCACCTCAGAATGACTAAAATAATCAACAAACCAATTTCCAATTCTTAAGTCTTTACTTTCCATATCTACTCCAATATATATTTTTCTCAGCGACTAAAAATAGCCTCTCATTTACATTTCCGAGTCTTTCTCCGAATTGTCCTGAATTTACAACGCTGTACCCGCAATTTTCAAATAGTTGCTCCAATCTATACTGACAGAAATGATTAACAACTGTTGAATCGGCTTTATAATTCTTGTCTCCTTTCATGTCGAGCCACTCCTTATTAGGAGTTATGACTACTATTTCAGGACTTCCAAACAAAAAGTTCCTGTAATATTTTAAAACCTCTTCAGGGTTTTCTATGTGAGCGATTGAATGCATGAAGAAAATAGCGTTATAAAATTCTTTTGTTTTTTCAACATACGGGAATTTCGGATCATGTTTTTCAATATCATATCCGTCAATTATGCAATGAGGTTTTGATCGCTGCATCATTCTGACAACTTTTCCTATTCCACATCCGTAATCTAAGATTTTGCCTTTTCTGATTCTGATAAGAGAGTCTAAGAACTCAAACTCTTTTCTGTATTTTCTGGTATGATTAAAATCATACAGTTTTTTTGCGTAATCCGATTCTTTAATTTCCATAGGACTGCAATTTAATACATTTCTCCTTCCACTCGTCCCGTTCTTTTCTCAAAGTTTCGATTTCCTGTAAAAGAGGAAGTTGAGCGTTTTTGTCACGATCTCTTTGATCTCTCATTTCTTTAATCAGTCGTGCGATTACCCAACTATCACGCTGGCTTTTTTTACTGTTTCTGCTTGAAAAATGTTTATCACATTCCTTTTGAATCGCTTCAAGTTGAGGGTCTTTTATTGGTATTTTCATGCTTCAATGTCTAAGTTCTCAATTATAAACTCATTTATCTCAGGAGTGAGTTCTATTTCGGTACCGTCCTGATCAAATTTAAGAAATTCTACAACTCTTGTCAATTGGTAACATTCATGACGACCTGTTTCGTTATCCTCATAATCTGTTTGAAAGTCAACTTTAACCTGATATTCCATATCTTTTATGAAGAAAGTTGTTTCAAATAATCCGTCGATTTGAACGGCTTGGTCTAATTGTTTAAATCCTGTGAAATTCATAATCTCAGCTTTCCCTATGTTATAATTCATTTTGTTGCTTTTTTAATTACTCGTTCAGCATGCTTTAATGGATGATCCATAAACTCCGAACAATGTTCGTTTCCTATTTGCTCAACCAATGTCTGCAAAGCTTCTAACAATTCGGGTGTTGAGGCTATTAGTTTGGCGTTGGGTACACATCAATAATACTTTTTTTACCCCCGAAATAACTCCACATATTTCTTTCTTAAATCAATTTCTTTTTCATATCACTTTTATATTTCCTCAAGACAACATCCAAAATCCAAGTGAAATTGATCTGACTTGTTAAATGTTCGATTATATTTTACTTGATCTTCAATTTCTTTCAATTCTTTTAACCCGACACCGGGTTTAAAATCATTATTGCTTAACTTAGCATATCGCAATAATTCATCCCATTGCTCCGGATATTTATCACACAATGTTTTCAAAGATTCTTCCCCTTGTTTTGGACAAAGAAAGCATCCGGTTCGATTAAAGTCTAAATGAAATTGCTCACACCATCCAACTTTTAGAAGGTATTCAAGAGCGTTTTTTTCTGTCCATCCCCAATCAGCAAGAGGGAAATTATAACCTTCTTTTTTTCTTCCAGATACAAGCCTTTTAGTTTCGTCTGCTCCAAATCCAATATAACGCTCATGACCATAGCATAACGGATCTAATAATAAGAACTTTGATTCCCGGCTCCAATAACAATGAAAAAACATTAGTGGCCAACCTCGTTTTTTTCCTTTCATTTTCCCCCGTGTAACTTTGCCAAAAAACCAATCATCCCAACTTTTTTCAGGAGTAAGTATTGTAAACTTAATTCCCAACTGTTGAACGTGATTTTTCATGCGTTCAACATATTTATATAATTGAGGGAACTCTTTTCCTGTATCACAAAAAAGCACTTCATCAATTTTATAATCTAATTCAATCATTCGCAATAACATTGCGCTTGAATCTTTACCACCGGAAAAAGAAACTATATATTTTTTCATGTTCTCGTTTTTACCACCAAATCCACGCCCTGTTGTTGAGCGTGGTTGGTATATCCTGAGAACTATCAGGAAACTCAGGAATTATTCTTCTTCGTCTACTTCAATGATTTCAACAATCTCATGATAGGACATTGAATTAATCATTTGAGCCAGGGAGTATTTTTCATCGTCTGATAAATATTCCATTTCGTCTTCAATTGTGGTCACACTGAAATATCTTAAATCATCTTCAAATGAAGTCTCTCCCTCCGAAAAAATCAGGTACTTATCACCGTTATAAATCCCTTCACCTTCATACCATGATCCATCAAAATCCTGCTCATCGCTATAATCTTCCTTTAATTCTTTAAACGAACCATCAGACTCATGACTATTATCATCGCTAGAATCTAACGCTATTCCAAACAGTATTTCCAATGCCTCTTTTTCATCATTAAATACTTTAACAACGCCTCTGACATCATGCATGTGATTTTTATAAATTGATGAAATTGATGAGCGGTAATAACTGTCCGCTTTTTTTGTAAGAAGGTAAACTCCTTCTGGGATGATTAATTTGTCTCCGTCTTCTAATGTAATTTCTAAATTTTTCATTTTGATAGTTTTTAAGTTTTTAAAAGTTTAATTCGGTGGGGCTTTTTTAAAAGTTAACTGTTAAAATATTGTTTATAAAAACAGTTTTATAAAGCTCGAACTTGCTTTTCTTTTTTTCGCACATCAATGGTTCCGCAAAATTACCGTTACATAAATCAGTATAAGCATCATTCACAGCACCCTCGCCATACTTGGCGTATAATCCCTCTTCAATTAGATTATATAATTCTTTACAAGCAACAACTACTACTTGACGGCCATCTGCATTGTAAGTCTTGGCTTCGTTTACTTGTAATCCTAATTTTTCAATACTTTCTGTTAAATTTTTCATTTTGATAGTTTTTAATTTGTTTCTTTCTATACATCAAATATACGGAAAATAAATAGATAAAAAAATAAAAACATAAAAATCTTTCAAAAAAGATGTTAGTTATTTAACAGTATTTCAGCAAGTCGCATTCCTGTTGATTTGTAGGAGTGATAATCAACCACCCATTTTCTAGTGTTTTTCTGTAGTTCAGGGATGCATTTAGGGTTATTTATGATTTCTTTCAGCCGTGACTCAAAAGAATATTCCATATCGTGAGCCTCTAAATGCGGATAAATCCCGTAGGCTTTTCTATAAACCTCCCTGGAGGTGTGATTTGTAAAGACAATTTTACCCATTGCAGCAGCTTCTAATGCTGTTATTCCCCAACTCCCGTATGGTTTACCGTACTGAAACGGAGCGAAAAGCTCAATATATATGTCACATTCCTGCATCATTTCCAGCTGCTGATCATAATCGCACTGCTCTAATTTATATCGGAATTCAAATTTACCGTTTAATTTTTTCATTATTTTCAAAACAATGCCTGTTCCCTTAACTTTTGGATTTGATGGAAGGTGGTAAATCTTAACAGGGTTCGATCTTCTTTTTTTAATCGGACACATCAAATCGGTATCAATTGCGCCAACAGAATAAACCTCGTTTTTTGCTCCAAGTCCTGCGAATTCACCCAAAGCGATGAGCGACATATCAACAACCGGATTAAATGCTTTGTTTAGTTGTTCTGAGTTTTGCCGATATGAGCTTCCTGTGTGAAATACAACTAATCTTTTATAATCACATCTTTTAACCAAAGCCAATAAAGCCAAATCTGAATGCATAACAACGACTATATCCGATTTTTTGACAAGATCCATTATTTCGGTTTTCGGGGTTACCGTAGATTGAGTAGGATAATTGAATTTATGAGGCATATATTTAACATCGAGACAATCTACTCCAACAGACCTGAGCGCATTGGCTGCATCGTGTCCGAAATTTGCATAGTCAAAATTAGAAATAAGTAGAATCATTTTTTATGTTTTGGGTGCCCGTATTTTTTCCAATTATGGAATCCGTTTTTGTACGAATGAATGCTGTTTTCCGAGCGAGTGCACCATTCTAGATTTTTGTAAAAATTATTTTGCTTATCGCCATCAAGGTGATTCACACAGGGTTTGTCAAGCGGATTAGGAATAAATGCTATAGCTACTAATCTGTGGGTTTTAAACTCTTTCCGGGTTCCAACTCCTTTATAAAGAATATGCTTTGAATATCCAATGCGACAAATGCTATTTTTTAAAATACACTCTTTTCTATTTTGAATCACATTGTTACATTTCACTATGGTTTTCTTAAGAGCCTTAACCATTCCAAATTTATTAACCACATATAAACCTTCATATCCATTAATATCCTTCCAATTTTCTTTTAACATAATAAAACACCCATCAAATGCAAAGGCTAATCCACTCGTTACTGATGTAACAGACGGCATTGCAAATGATAGGATTTTTTAATGTTTTCATAGTGGATTAGCATTGCTAATATAGTCATAATCTTTCTATTATTTCTTTGGATAAAATACTCTCGATTTTAATGTCAGTTTTGTAAAACGGAGGCTTTGGATTATTGTAATGCTCTCGCCTTTGCAAACTCAGCCGATTATACCCGTCAGTACCTACTCCTTTTCTCCAATTCTCAGATTCATCTGTGAAAATTTTAGCATCTGCGGGTAAATTTGTAACGAGCCAATGATCAACGCTCGCCCACCTTTCTTCTTTTTTGGGCATGGACGAAATAGCTCGTTTTGAAATCGCCATATTAAAGCCGTTTATCCCATCGTTTTTATACTCCATTAACTTGCATGTCAAGGTATTGTAAAGAACTCCCTGACGTGATTTGAGCCAATCATAGCCTCTGCTAAGAATATAGTCTGCTGTGGCTAATCTGAGAGGTTCAGAATAAGCGTCAGACGCTTGGAGAATAATACCATAAGAATCTTTATGCGCTAACTCGGTCATTTTAACCCATTTATAATTAAGTGGAATTCTATCTTTTGAGTAGACATATTTAATAGATATGCATCCGGCTTTTTCCAATCTTTCTTTATAAGATAGATAAAAATCTTTTCCTCCTAGTATTATATTGGAATCTTCATAAATAATCAATTCCCAGGCCTTGTTGGTAATTTGATTACAAAGTCCCTCCATTGCTAACCACGCAATTTCTGAGGCGTAATTTGGTAATGCTACTGTTATCATTATTTACAACATTTTTTATATTTACATTTTTTTTCATAAGGGTAGTGTGAACATATGTCCGGGCGATTGTCATAATCACCACACTTTCCGTCTTTTTTTAGGTGTCTGCAAGTATAGATATTACACTCAATCCCGTTATCAACTCCATCAGAAGGGTTTACTGTTGATTTTCCTATAAAAATTAACATATTTTCCATGTACGTAAGGTCTTTGCTTAAAAAAATTTTTGCAAACCTACCGTTGTCTCTTCTAGAAGTAGGGCGTCCTTTTTTAATTGCCCGTCTATTATTCTCTAATTCCGTTGGAGAATAAAGAAAAGTGAATCTTTTACAACAATGTCCACCGCAATTTATAGTAATAGGTTTCCTCATTTTACATGTAATTTTAGCATTCTGTCCCGGTCCTTCCGAGCCTGTAATATTTGTTCAGTAGATTTTTGACGTTGGATATGCATATCACTATCCCGTTGTACATAATGCCAGGTTGGGGATGGATTGTGTACAAATGTATTTCCTTCACCTTCATAAATTCTAAGCCATAAATCCCAATATGCGTAATTGTTTAGTTCGGTTCTGAATGGAAGATATTTATCAACCAATCGTTTTGACATTAAGGCGCAATCTGATACAAAATTCCCTTTCAGGTGTAAATTATAATCGTAAGGCCTAAGCGGAACCAGGCTTCTTTTACCGTCAGGAAAAACTTTATAAAATGAAGAGTAACACACCTCTCTGTTATTCGTTATACAGTAATAAACCTCGTCTTTTAGTTTATTCGGATCTGCATAATCATTCCCGGAAGCAAAGCAGAACCAGTCACCCTTCATTAGTTTCAAAGCGTTGTTTAATTGAATAAATGATCCCTGTGGAGATTTGCCCGGATGATCTTTAAGGGGCAGAATTGCAATTTCCACACTTGGAAATGTCGCCTTGACGTAATCAAGACATTTATCACCCTCAACTGTTGATATTATTAATTGACAATCCTGATCGATATAGCTTTTTATAGCCTTAATCAAGGTTGCAGAATCCTCATTTACAGTGTTAAAAATTACCGTTACCATAGATAAAATATTAACCACCATATCAAAATTGATATGGCGAATGGGAGTAAATATACTAGTTTTTTACGATTCACTAAACTTTAAAAATGCCTCGTTTAATTAACGCATAAACAACATCTGCCTCATGAAAAGCATCATCTGCGCCTCGGTGTTTTTCAATATACCCTGTGTTTTTACCAAAAAAATACTCCCAAGCCTCTTGAGCTGATGGCCATTTGTAACCTTTTCGGCCTGAAGGATGAGGGAGTTTACAGATTGGCGTCATTAGTTTCATCGGACACGGCAGTTTTTTAGAAAAACTGATCCCTTCATTTTCAAGAAAATTGAAGTCAAAAACATTATTAAACGCTGTTGATCCTAAAGGATATTCAACTATAATGTCCTGGACATTTATTATCTGATTAATGATTAAATCTCCTTTCAAAATATCAGATGTTTTCAGAAATCCTTTTTCAACGATCCAAGATTTATCTATTTCTTCCTTGGTTGCGTGAGTGGGCTTAATTATTTGATCATAAATGATCTTTTTTTCACCTGTTTTGATGTCAAGTTCTACAATTCCAATTTCTACGATTTCACCTTTTGGAAGAAATCCGGTTGTTTCGATGTCGATTATTAAGATTTTATTTTTCATTTAAATGTATATAATAGGCTTTTAGCCCTTGGTAAGTAGCTTCGATTTGTTTGAATTCATCTGTATTTCTTTTGGTTTCAATTTCTGAATCGCTTTTAAAAAATTCGTCCCATTCTTGAATAGTTCTTTTTTCACATCCGATATGGATTTTATCACCGGTGATTCCAGAAGACCATTTACAGAAGATTCCTATTTTTTGGGCTCCGTACAGATTGGCTCTAACCAGATTGGCTCTAACCAGATTGGCTCTAACCAGATTGGCTCCGTCCAGATTGGCTTCGTACAGACTGGCTCCGTCCAGATTGGCTCCGTCCAGACTGGCTCTAACCAGACTGGCTCCGTCCAGATTGGCTCTAACCAGACTGGCTCCGTCCAGGTTGGCTCCGTCCAGATTGGC
>SDBU01000948.1_pt1 | contig 42399 bp, 41 predicted proteins | sample 2277071 | NCBI WGS metagenome assembly SDBU01 (sample SAMN10397929, study PRJNA504765) | marine sediment metagenome | isolation source: marine sediment core GS08_GC12, 126 cmbsf | place: Arctic Ocean: Gakkel Ridge, Loki's castle | collected 2008
GGTTACGGTGATAGTCCAGCGTACCGTGTCGCCTTCCTTGGAGATGGTGTTGTCAGCTGTCTTGGTGACTTCGAGACCAGGATATACAAGGTCTACAGACCATGTTGCAGTATCTGTAACATCCTGTGCCTGGGCGGTCCAAGTGTAAGTTGCGGTAACCTCATTAATTAATGGATCAGGGTCACCGCCTTGAACCACATATGGCACATCAAAGGTTGTGATTTCTAAGGGGTTAAGAACTGCACCATCAGCAGGTACATAACCGGTAATATCTCCTATAACGGTATCGATAACAGAGACAAGATCCAGGTCTACAGTACCTGTATTCTCAATACTGAAGGTATATGTAACCTCGTCTCCTACCTTGGAAAGAGAATCGCCGGTTTTGGTTATGCTAAGGGCAGGTTCCCCAAAGACCTGAGTCGGGGTTGCTACAGGTACATCCTGCCTGCCGGTTACACTGGTATGGGAATGAAGGGAAGCGCCGCTCCAAAAACTGGAGCCTTCCACAACAGGAGTTGTACCGTCCCAAAAAACAACAGTACCTGTCGCGCTGAGGTGGACATACCAGTAAATGGCAAATTCACCAATATTTAAAAGCACAGCTTTTGTGGCATCATCGATGGAAACGGTGTATTCCATCTCAATGCTGTTAGATGTAGGAATAAAATCTGTTGGAGTCGTGGAAGCAATTAAACTTGTTCCGGCAATCGGAACGACTTCTTCAATAGGCACATTTGTCCCTACGATAGGTCCAATAAACCATCCCCAGGTGCCATCGAAACCATATGAGATATCGGCATCGATATAGTCATGCTGCACCGTGAAAGTGGTTTCAGTTCCATCGTAAGCCTTGGCTATCAGGCGGTAAGGCACATTATCACCCTCAAAGTAACCAGACAGGTTACCGCCTATCCACTTGTCCTGGGAGATGCGCCAGCCTTCAAGATTCCACCTGGTGGCTGCCTGTACCTCCGTCGTTTGGGCAATCGGCAAAAACATGGCAACCAGTATGATGGCAACAAAAAGCAAACGCAATGGTGTTTTAAACAATCCAATTACCTTTGTCATAATCCCTCCTAAAAAACATTTTGAATACGGCTATAATTTTTTGCTTTTTTACTGGAAGTACCTCCCTTACCTTGATTTACAAAATAGAAACCGACCTAAGGTCGGTTTCACCATTAACTCCATACTGCTCAGGTGACCAGATAAAAGCAGTACTTCAACGTCTCCTGATTTTACAGAACAAATAAGCACCCGACCTCTACTCATCCTCTAAAGACAGGTAATGGTCATATGTTATTAATATTCTGCTGTAATAAATATGACACACAATTATGGTGAATGCAAGGGGGTTGACCTCACTTTTCTTACAAATATTATACAATAGTACTATTACTAATAGATGGCCTGATTATACTTTTAGGTCATTTACCTGGAGGATAAGTGAGTTATGATTATCAAGAGTCAGTTTAAGTAAACATAGTCTACTTTAAGGTAAGTTCGAGTAAGAGATGGCAATTAATGAAAGGACGTCACCGATGGTCACCGTAAGAGAGGTGGCCAGGATTCTCAACGTTCATACCAACACGGTGAGGCGGTGGAGCAACCAGGGAATATTAAGCGCGTACCGGATTACCAGTCGGGGTGACCGCAGATTTAAGCGCGATGACATTGGCCATTTCCTGAATGAACTTAATAAACATCAGGGCGATGCTAAGAAGGCCGCTCTTGATAATGAAGATTGAAGACAACGATTAAACTGTATTGAGTTTCTCGTAGACTCTAGTTTTTTATGTACTAATATTGACATCACTCTTCTGTTATTGCGTGGAGACTGCCTGATCCTTCCGGCTACATGTAGTTCGATTCATTCTCTCACTGAAATAAAGCTTTCTAGCTTTTGCCCAATTGTTCTCTAATACACGTCTATTTGACTGGCAAAAATAAATCGGGTATATTCAAAGCTGAGTGTGTATTCGGTATGGCACATCGTAACAATTGCATTAATACGGGCATAACTGCGATATCCAAGGTGAATCGTGGCACACATCTCTGCCACTTCTTCAAAGGCAGGGAAGATCTGACCGACGTTATAATCCCATTTATTAGGGCAGGTTTAGTAGATAATGAAAAATGTATTTTGCTTACCTCAGACCTTCTGGAGAGAAATAAGGTATACAGAGAGTTGAATATTACAGTTACAGATACGAATGACTACACCAACAGTGGTCAATTAGTCGTAACAGACCATAATGACTGGTACACGGAAGGTGGGAAGATTGATATCAATAATACTCTGGGGCGATGGATTGAAGCTGAAAAACAAGCACTGAATGAAGGATTCTTAGGGCTTCGTGCGGTTGATGTTATGCCAGGTGAAGTCAGTAAAGACTGGGACGACATTGCTCACTATGAGATGTTTGTAGATTCGTTAATAAGCAAGCTTGAGATGGTTATTCTTTGTTCCTATTCACTCGATAACCTTGGAATAGATCAGGTTATTGAAGCAGCCGCAAACCATGGTGTGGTGATTATCCGCCATAATAATGATTTGATAGCTATTGGCAATTCTAGACCGGCGAAGGTTGGTATAATGAAAGAAGCTGGTCTCACCTATACAACAATTGCTGGTGGACTTGGCATAACCAAACAGCGAGCACATCAAATACTGAACAAGCGAAGAATACAAAAAAAGGAACCCCCGGAATCGCTTACAACATCCATTGTGGCTTCGCTGCTAAATCTCCATATAAATACTGTAAGGCCCTGGAGCAATAAGGGGATTCTGCCAGCCTGGCGCATCGGGTCGAGACACGATCGTAGATTCAACCGGGAAGATATTAACAAATTGGTCAAATTGAGAGAATAAAGAAAGTCAAGTATATAATATAATTGCCATTTATTAATATATTTCCTATATATCTCTACAATTTTAGCTGATTATATTGGTTCCCCCCAATGGTGATATCGCTTGTTATGTTGGAATTCTCTATATATTTAAAGATAACTAAAAGTCTAACGAGTTAAACAATCAGCCATTCCGTTGGGCTACTTGTTAGTTAGGAATTTAATTTGACTTTATTCAGACCATTATTATTTCTGCCTTTATCTCGTCGTTGATAGTCAGCAACCCGAAGGAATTATTAGCCTGACCCGGATTGAATAAGAGACTGTTCCCAACATACTGACAATAAGACTGATGAGAATGACCGTAGATGATGATGTTCACATCGCTGCTGAACAGCTTACTGACTCTCTCGGCTATACCCCAAGGCTCTCCTGAACCGTGTACCAAACCAATTTTATTGTCACCAACCACGAACACCTCTTTCTGAGGTAGGATTTTCTTAAGATCATCAGAGTCCATGTTCCCATAGACCGCTTTTATATCTCCTAATGTCCTGAGTCCATCAAGCACATTCATTCCAGTGAAATCTCCAGCATGGACAATAAGGTCTACCATAGCAAGAGCTTTTAGAATTGGCGACGGGATTTCACTGAATACTTTGACATGAGTATCAGAAATGACGCCGATCCTCAATATAGGCCTCCATCTCATCTATTAGGGTAATAAAGCAACTTAACCACAAGAACTGCTGATTAACTCGGATACAATCAGGATCATGATTTTTGGTTATTCTATCATTTGACGAGTTAACAATCCATCTAATTGTTATTTTAAATCTGCCCAACTGGAAAGCGAGATAACAAAACGCTAGTTTGTGCAGTAAGGTAACAAAATATGTGATTGTTGCTATGCCGGAGGTGACCACTTTAGAAGTTCCACTTCTGAGGGAATTATATGAGAGCTGTATCCTCCCAAGTGTCCATATTTTGCCCCATATTCAAACTTTCCCTTGAGTCTTACTTTCCCGTAGCGCTCCGTGGGCCCCATCATCTGTTGTTGATAAAGCGCATCATAGACTTCCCTGGGTATTCCTCCTTCAATCCAAACCATTCTGCCTTTGGGTACAAGATGTCCCTCAGCGTATCCCGAATACTCTAGATTCTCGCTTAATACAATAACTTCAAAGCCACCAAAGAAAAATCCCTCAATGGTAAGGTACTTTCCATTGTATTGATTCGGGTTGGAAAACAATTGATTAAATGTAACCTGTTCTTCGCGACAGCCTATAACCATCCCAATTATCAATAACAAGCATACACAGACTAATGAGACATATTTATGCATATAACTTTGCCCTTCTGGATATTTTTGTGAAATTATATCGTATTTTATCAGGTTATTGAACAAACCACTGTTTTATGACACGAAGTAACAAAATGAGTTATTGTAATCCTAATTAAAACCTCTTCTGGATTTCTTTTGACCATTTTGCTATCTTCTTGTATTTCAGCTTTTCATACTGACGGGTACTACCCTCTTCCCTTGAGGCCAGGTAAATTAACTCATTTTGCAGCTTCCTGTAGCTCTCTAGCCTTGCGGGGTCCAAATCACCATTGTCGATGGCTTCTCTTACAGCACACCCTGCTTCTGCGTTGTGGTTACAGTCGTTGAAGCGGCATCTTTTAGCTAACGTTTCGATGTCGTAAAAGGTATCTTGGAGATCGTCTTCTCCAGCCCACATCTGGATCTCCCTCATACCAGGCGTATCAATCATCATACCACCACCGGGGAGCAGGATGAGCTCCCGTCTGGTTGTAGTATGTCTTCCCATATGGTCATCCTCTCGGACTTCTCCAATCTCCTGTTTCTCGATGCCAAGCAAAGCGTTGATGAGAGCAGACTTGCCGACTCCAGAAGAGCCCAAGAAAGCGACTGTATGCCCTTTAATCAAATAGTTCCTTAGTGCCTCTAACCCTATCCATTCCTTAGCACTTACTGGGTGAATAGATATACCTGGGGCAATAGTTACGACATTCCGAATATAGACATCGACGTCGGGGCATAAGTCTACTTTATTCAAAACAATGACAGGAGTAGCTCCACTGCTCCAGGTAAGTGTTAGATAACGCTCAACCCTACGAAGATTGAAATTCCTCCCACCATCCAGACCACTAACAATAAAGACAGTATCTACATTAGCAGAAACGACCTGTTCTTCAGTGCGTTCTCCCGCGACTTTCCTTGAAAACTTACTTTTTCTTGGCAATACAGCATGAATTGTAGCCTTCTCCTCGTTGACCAGCGGTTTTATGACTACCCAATCGCCAACCGCTGGATACAGTTGCTCTACCCCGGCCTGATATCTCATTTTACCAGCTATTTTGGCGGTTAATTCGCCGTATTGGCTATTTACTTGATAAGAACCTTTGGACTCGGAAATAACTCTACCGGGCACCGACCCAGGTACCTTTATCAACTGGAAGTGTTCCTGGAAAAAAGAGTTCCAACCCAATTCTTTTAGAAACTGTAATGGATCCTCGGTCATGTCACCATTCTACAGCATCAGCGTAGACATCTGCATCTTGCAGCAAAGTAAAAACCAAGTCATAGACTAACCGAACCTAAATGATATACGGAGCCTAATATTATTGTTATTGTGTGGTTTTTGTTTTTTGTTTCTTGTTTCTTTTTCTTGCTTGAGGGGAGGGTGATAAACGTGCTAGTTCTTGAAATATCTCAATTTGACTTCTTGTTAGACGCAGCGAGATTGAACAAAACCGAGGATTGTTACTTTATTTTATGGAAATGTATACGGTAAATGGTAAAATGGAGCCATGGAATTTGAAAGACCGCTGGACCATTATGTTTGGCAAAAACTTGAAGGGCGCTGTATTTCATGCGGTTTTTTATGCCAACGCATTGATCTTATGACTGAGACTGTATATGAAGCAACCGTTGAAGCACGTAGTTATGGCAATCTAGTATCTCATCCTGAGTCACCACGGAAGACCAGAATATGGTGCTTTCTTTATCAAGAACAATTACATGAAGAATTTAAGAGACTAACAGAGCAGTATGGTAAAACACGTGACAATGCTGAAATAAATTTTGAAATCATCACACGAGATATAAACTGTCCTAAATGGTATTCATATACACCTTTCCTATCACCAAAAGAACATTTAGAAAAGCTAAATAGTTCAGAGATAGAGCAAAAGCGTAAAATAGTAGCAAATCCATACGAAGTTGAATCGACCAAGTTAAAATCGGGAGAGATTCTGAAGCTAGTCAACGAGTATATAGGGATCCATGGAGGTTATCTTGGGGATTTTACCTACAGAACGCATCAGGAATTTTATCCACAGTTCTGTGATGTTGAAGCTGATCCTAATGACTACGAAGGCACAACGAGAGAGAGATTCATCAAGATCCTCCAAGGTAGCAATAAGGAAGCACAGGCAAAGATTATTCAAGGTGTGTTTAAAAAATATCCAGTTGGATCAGAATCCCAACGCACACAAAAACTCTTCGACCACTTCGATTTATTAGCTAAAAAGTTGAGAGGAGTATCTGCTATTCCAAACCCTGATTTAGTGACTGCGAGTGAAGTCTTAAGACGAGCCCTCGCTGATGCCGACACATTGATCCAACAGAGTGGCGCAGTAAGTGCCGTTGACCGGATCCATACCGCGTTACATGGTTATTTGATAGCTATTTGCGATAAATCAGAAATAGATCATGAAACGAATCCGAGCCTTACCAGGTTATTTAGATTACTGAGGGATAAGCATCCAGCTTTAGCACAGGTTGGAACAGAATCAGAAGAGATAGGCAGGATTTTACAAGCATGTGCCACAATTATGGATGCACTGAATCCACTCCGCAATAAACTGAGTGTTGCCCATCCTAATGAAAAACTTTTGGGGGATGAGGAGGCTATGCTGGTTGTGAATGTTACCAGAACGCTTCTATATTACCTTAATGCAAAGTTTGCCTTATATTGAGAATTGATCTGGCTTTCTAATACAATAACACAAAAGTCAGGATTGTGCAGCACTAATTGAGCTCATCATACAGAGCACTAAAAAGTTGAGAGGGTCAGTGACTTGATCCTCTCTTTCTAATGTAATATAAGCTTGCTTGTATTATGGCAGAAACACGGTTATTGTTACCACGCTACTCCGGTCATAACTCTGAACGGTTCGTCATGTTGTTGGGTCACAACTTCAGTAGGCCTAGCCGTGGTCGAATATTAGAGAGGTCGTGTGGTAACGTGCAGTTTTAGTTATCTATCCTGTCTAAGGCACTTTTATTTTCATGCCAATCTAGGCCACTTTCCTGATTACTTTGACTTCCTCCAGTCACCCGATCAGAGTCCGGTGTTTACTCAGTGCCAAGCTCAATTTCGCCACGCCTGATTGCCTGCACCACAGCGTGGGCCCGATTAGTAGCTCCTAGCATATACATGGTTTCCTTTATCTCGTTCTTAACCGTTTGAAGCTTGAGACCAAGGCGCTCGGCTATTTCCCTATTCGAGAACCCATCGCGGATCAAGACTATCAGCTGTCTCTGCTGGGGAGATAGTCGCGCCTTTTCTCTTCCAATCCAGACGTGATAGTCCTCTAAGCCCAATGTGGCTAGCTCCTCGTTTAGCTTTTCTGTCAGCCTGCGGGCCTCTTCGCCCGTCAGAGCCTTGGAGGAACGAATAATGACCTGATGCCCCTGCAACTCATTGGTCTCATCCATGGTCAATCCTATCCACTACTCTTCTGGCATCCTTCACATAGACATCGGTAGAATAGCCGAAGGTAAAAAGCTGACTACCTTCATACACACCAAGTATACGCATCACCGCCTGGTGCGTCAATAGGTAAAAGGTGGGCAACAGCTGACCTTGTGTAGTTAGGCTTCTCCTCCCGTTTTAACCACCTAGCAATAAAAAACGATCATAGTCTAAACTGTCTTTCTCGATGACGCTGGCAGTGTGCCAAGTTGCTGAGTGTTTTACTATTGCATTGCCTGAATAACAATAATTCCTAGATTCCTGAATCACAATTGAGACTAATGATAAGGTAAAGTGACGTTTAGTCATATTGACAACCCGCATATTTAAGAATAGTATAAAAATAGCCCGAAAGTACTATGAAATATGAGGGACTATAGTACTATTGTACGACTAACATAGAGTGAATACATAGACAAAAATATCAATCATAAAAAGTTCTTCAGGAGCGTTGAACTGCTATCTATATGTGGTCACTTTGGTGGCGGGGAGCTAATAGTGAAACCGACCTGAAGTGAAGGTCAGTTTATGTTTTATAGAAGGGGGGTGGTAGCTTTTTGGAAGAAAAGTTAAATAGAAAGACAGGCCGTGATGCCCGAGGTCGACGGGCGATAAGGCAATCTTAAATGAAAGGAGATGATAGAGAGATGAAAAAGGTAATAGCAATAACACTAGCAGTGGTTCTCTTGCTCACATTGGGCGCCACGGCGGTCTTTGCCCGTCCAGAAGGAATTCCAGATGACGCAACAAGATTATACAAACTAAATATAATCGGTGTGTCGAAAGACAAGTCTGCGGATATGGATGGGAACAATGGAAAACGCATTTTCGTCAAACTGGACGGCAAATCCGCCATTTGGCTGCAGGAAGCTGTCGATGCAGAGGGCAATCCTTTACCGGTAGATCATCCTGATGCTTTTGCTGTTCTTGACGCCAATGGTACCGATGCTGATGGAGCACTCTTCCAGATGCCTAAGCCGGGTCTTGACCCCTATGTGGTTGGTAAAAAAGGTGACGCCGACACATGGTCTGACTATTCGATATATATTCGGTCTTTAGGCAAGCCAGGCGGCTGGGCAAACATCACTACCTGTGCAGATCTACTTGACAGCTCCTTTGCTGACCTTCTGCCAGGGAAGTTCGTTAGTGTTCTGAACAGAGCAGGAGCGTTTGGTGGCTGGGCCTCTGTTGAGCAGGTTGGGCAGGCCATTACGGAGCGACCTAAAGGCAAGTCCACATTCACGAACGTCACTGCAGAGCTTCTGACCATCGTCTTTAAGGTTGAGGTTAATATTGGCACAGAAGCAGAGCCCGAAATCGTAATTGTGTACGTTCGCGTTCCTATCTTCGATGACATCCTTGACAACGAATACTGGGAGTACGACAACCACGGCTTGAAGCTGCTGCAGGTTTGGATCTATAATAATCAAACTGACGTATCAGCGGGTGATGATGATCTTCCACCTTTAGATTAGAAGTGGCAAGAATTCCCTCATTCAAGTAGGGGGCTGGTGCTTCGCACCAGCCCCCTAGTGTCCCAAAGAGGGAATGAGATAAGATGGCAACTTGTGAAATGAGCAAAGCCACAGCAAAGGTAGATATTTTGGGCAACCGCAAGCTGACCCTTGCCCTTCGGCTAGTTCTGGGGACGACCTTGCTAGTCTTCGGGGCAAGCAAACTGCCGGACTTAACCGCGTTTGCCAATACGGTGATAAGCTACCGTGTTCTGCCCGAGTCGTTAGCTCAGGCTTATGGTTTGGTGCTGCCCTGGGCGGAGGTAATTATCGGCCTGTGCCTTATCCTTGGGCTTGGCTTGAGGTTTGTTGCCCCGGCTGCCATCTTGATTATCGCCAGCCTCATCGGTGGAACTGCTGGCAGTCTCTATTTGCTTGGTACCGGGGGACCATGTGGCTGCTTACCGGGTTTGGATTGGCCGCTGGGGACGAGCCACGTGATAGCACAGGTTGTCATGCTGATTATGGCAACACAAATATGGCTTCACAAAGGCGAGTTCTTAAGCCTTGATTCCAGGCTATTCGGGCGCAGATGAAAGGGGGTGATAACCAGCGAAAATTGTAAGACTGAAGACGACCTGCCGCTATGCCCGAGGTCGAAGGAGAAATGATATGAAAAAACTATTAGCGATAGTTCTCACTGTCATGATGCTGGCGATGGCGCTGGGAGTAGGCACGGTGGCCCTTGCTGCGGATGATGACCCGGCTACCCCAAACCTTGATGAGTCCTTACTAGCGGGCAATACCACCTATTATTTGACAGACAGCGGGTGGAAGCACCAGCACGAGCACCAGTGACAGTGTTAACGGCTGGGGTGATGATGACTGGCAGTTGACTCTCACCACAGCCCAGAACCTCACGGTGACCGTAGCGGACTGCTGCATTGTTGGAGACTACTACGAAATATATGTGGACAGTGTATTGATTGATACTACTCCTGATCCCGGTTATCCTGGTACTATCCTGAGCGTGGGATTGGCCAGCGTGTCTTTGATGCCCGGAGTGTATCTCATTGAGATAAGGGATGCCTTGGACTTCATTGCGTATCCTGAAATGTGCCCGGCCGGTTTCACCGTATCGGGTGCGCTGAGCACGTACACCGGTGATCCAGTTGATGTTGGGATAGACATCAAGCCCTGGAGCGATCCTAACTCCATCAACGTGAACAAGAAGAAGGGCGTCACCCCGGTGGCTATCCTGGGCAGCGCAAGCTTCGATGTCACCACGGTGGATGTGACCACCCTGAAGTTCGGGGACACGGGTACCGAAGCGTCGCCGGCTCACGACCTGACTGACCCGATTACTCTGGCAGACCACACCCTTATTCCCGTTTGGGACCCCCTTGCCATAGACCCCGAAACCGGGTTACCTGGAATGTATGTAGGCGGTGCCAACAACGACCCGTATACTGACCTGGTGTCCCACTACCGGACTAAGGAGACTGGGCTCTCCCCTGGTGACACCGAGGCAAGTTTAACCGCCTTTACCTTCTCCCTTATCCCCATTGTGGGAACCGATTCGGTAAGGACCGTCCCGTCCCACTAGGACACTAATCATAAGCCAAGCGTCTGCTATGGCTCTAAGGGAGGGAGTCCCCGAGGGGACTCCCTCCCCCTTTTTTACTTCAGCAGGTAAGATTGAGCCTCGTTTCTTATAGCACTGATATACTCTGTTGGCTTCAGTACCTGGAGGTCGCAAACTCTACGGAAAACAACCCAAGCAAAAAGTAACCTTCATAGAACTCAGGCAACAAAAAGCCATTTTGTGACAAGCTCCGTTAGTCAGGATTTTAGCTAACAAAAATAGCTAACAAATAGCTAACCAACGTAGCGGGACAGGATGACACCAGAAAGTATTTTAGCTTCAAAAGGGCTTTTGCTAGCTAACACAAAGGTTCTGGTTGGAACGTAAAAGGACTCTTTGGGACACCCGCTGGCAAATTTCGAGAGCGGCACCATCAACCACTCGGACACCTCTCCATTTAGAATTATAGACTAAAAGTCTCTGTGATGATACCTGTTAATCTTGATTTTTAGCACTTGTGCGCCAGAGATACACTGTTCCAGCTATCCCCATAAACAGAGAGCAGATGACAATGAAGAGCTTAGCCAGGGCTATCGTATTGGCATCATCAAAGGCGAGGTGGGTGATGAAGATGGACATGGTAAAACCAACACCCCCGAGGATACCGGCGCCAATAATGTGCTTCCAGGTAAGAGAGGATGGTAATTGCACCCAGCCCAAACGATGAGCAAGGTAGGTGGCACCGGTTATGCCCAGCGGCTTACCCAGAACAAGGCCCAGTAATATGCCCAAACTCACCGGCTCAATAAGTGGAAAGCTTATACCCGAAATCTGAACGCCGGCATTAGCCAGGGCAAACAGTGGCATAACCAGAAAGGCAGTGATAGGGTGTAGACGGTGCTCAAGACGCACCAGCGGGCTCTGCACCGCTTCATAGGCATCCTCAATATTTTCTAGCGAGTCATGCTGCTCCGGGGTCAGCAGTATATTTTTACGCTCCTCCTCTTCCTGCTTGAAGTCGGTCAGCTCATAGCGACATATATCCAGGAACTTATTGGCGCTTATTCTGGAGCGCAACGGTATAGTGAGCGCCAGCAGTATACCGGCAATGGTAGCGTGAACACCTGATGCCTCAATCAAGAACCAGAGTACAATGCCCAGTAATAAATAGGGCATCAGCCTTTTGATACCCAAACGATTTAACAATATAAGGGCAACTAAAACTATCGCTGCATAACCGAGGACTGCCAGATTCAGAGAGCTGGTATAAAACAGGGCAATTAGTATTACCGCTGCCAAGTCATCAACCACAGCCAGAGAGGTAATGAAGATTTTAAGAGATAGCGGGACACGTTTTCCAAGAATCAACAGAAAGCCCAGTACAAAAGCGATATCTGTTGCCATCGGGATGCCAAAACCCGATGGCTCTCCACCTTTTTGCAGATTTACAGAAATATAGAAGAGCACCGGTACAATCATTCCGCCCACAGCGGCGGCGATGGGGAAGGCAGCTTTACGTAATGATGATAACTCACCGACCATAAGCTCGCGCTTGATTTCAAGCCCGATAACAAAGAAAAAGAGGGCCATAAGCCCATCATTAATCCAGTGGCTCAGATCCATATCTATGATATGATCGCCGATTTCCAGTCCGACAGGGGTATGCCATAGGTCAAAGTAGGAAGCTGACCAGGGAGAATTGGCCCATATTAGAGCTATTAGTGCCGCAGTAAAAAGGAATAATCCACTATAGGCTTCTTTGGCTAGAAAGTTTTCTATGATAACAAAAATATGTGCCTTTGTCTGGTATTTTGTTTCAGGGCCATCTGCCATAATAAAAACCTCGGTTAACATTCTACTTAAAAATTGGTAAAATGAAAAGGTGGCTAACATTTTTACTTGATATTCGTTTTATATAATAGTAAAAGTTACCGATGGCCGTGAATCGGATAGCGACCGTTTTAGGAGGGTGATAAAATGAGGGCGAAGATATATATTATCGTTTTAGTCTTAACCGCTATGATAGTAGCTGCTGGTTGCAGATGGGGACAAACAGAGTTAGAAATTAAACTGGCACCCATACACGATGTTCAGATAAGTATCGCCGAGTCATATCCGGAGCAGATTTTCGTCTACATTAAAGGCGGGCTTGCTGATTCCTGTACAACCTTTCATGATATAGAGACGCATCGTAGTGGAAAAACTATAAATATTGAAGTAACGACAGAGCGTCCCAAGGATGCTATTTGCACTCAGGTATACGGCTACTTTGAGAAAAACATAAATCTGGGCAGTGATTTCATCAGAGGTGAGACCTATATCGTAGATGTCAACGGTATTACCAGAACCTTTGGCTATCCACAATAAATCTCCTTTTTAATTCGGATAGATGTTTGCCCGCTAAATTCACCTAAAGCAATACCCCCGCTTTACAGTTTTACTCCATTTATAGTATTCTTTTAAGTTAATTCATTCCCAAGGTAGTTACTGTTGGTCTGGCTGAAACTCTTAATTTGTCTCATTGTAATTCTGTTTGCCGGGACAAAACTGGCACGATACGGCGATGCTATCGCCGAGAAGACAGGTCTGGGCAGGATATGGATAGGGCTATTTCTTATCGCCCTCATTACATCAATGCCAGAACTGGCTACCGGGATAAGCGCTGTCGCCCTGGTAAAACTTCCTGATTTAGCCCTGGGCACTATCTTTGGCAGTTGTACTTTCAATCTCGTTATCTTAGCTATACTGGACATCATCTACCGTCCCGCCCCAATTTTAACCAAAGCCAGTCGTAGGCATCTACTGTCGGCGGCATTGGGAATGCTGCTTATAGCACTTGCTGCCGGGAGTATCTTTGCCGGGGAAAGGTTTTCTGGATTAAGCCTGGGATGGGTGGGGGTGCCCAGTATTATCATCATTTTCTTTTATCTTTTCGGTATCAGGCAAATGTTTTACTATGAGCGCCGCTACAAGGTTGAGCCAGGGCAACAATCCCCCTCTCTTCGGTATGAAGGGTTTAGTAGCAAGACGGTTTACCTCAGGTTCACCCTGGCGGCACTGGCCATCATCGGTGCCGGGATATGGCTAGCCTTCATTGGTGATGAAATCGCGGCTACTTATAATTTAAGCAACAGCTTTGTTGGCAGCCTATTTCTGGCAATAACTACCTCCATGCCTGAGTTAGCGGTTACTATTGCTGCCATCCGTTTGGGTGCAATAGATATGGCAGTAGCCGACTTACTAGGCGCTAATATGATTAACATCGCCAAAATCTTCGCTATTGACCTTTTCTATGTTGAAGGATCCATTCTTTCTCAACCCCGCTCCGTGGTATCAGATGCCCATCTAATCACAGCCGTGGTGGCAATTGCAATGACACTGTTAGTTATCATTGGCTTGCGCTTTCAGCCTGAGCGAAAGACATTTAGGTTCATTAGTTGGTATGGGCCCTTCTTAATCGGGCTTTGTATTCTTGGTGCCTATGCCATATACTCAGCAGGTTCTGGCTAGACCCCCTTCGATATTAGACCTAGCAAAGAAATATTTTTTTATCTGAAGCCAATTTTTGATATAATTATTTAACTTTATTTTTTATGAAGAGAGGGCAAATGGGGAACAACGAAGGTGCACCTACATCGACCAATGGGACTAAGTGGTATCAGCTGACTGTGGATGAGGCTTTTAAACGTCTGTCATCATTAAGCTCTGGGCTGACTACCAGCGAGGTAAAAGAAAGACTAGAAAAGTACGGCTACAACGAACTGAAGTTCAAGAAGCCAAGTACTATCATGCGCTTTCTAAGACAGTTCCATAATCCGTTGGTTTATATCCTGATGGCGGCAGCAACTGTTACCGGTATCTTTACTATTCGTGGCGAGGATATGATGGCGGATACGATGGTTATACTGGGGGTAGTTATCCTGAATGCCACACTTGGTTTCTTTCAAGAGGGTAAAACAGAGGCAGCCCTGGAAGCCTTACGTCGGATGATGGTACATGAGTGCACCGTACTTAGAGACGGGGGGCAAACGGTTATTGCCGCTAGAGAGTTGGTCCCCGGTGATGTTGTTATACTTGAGGGCGGCAATAAGGTACCGGCAGACCTGCGCCTGTTTGATGTTAAGAGCCTGCATGTGGATGAGGCGGTGCTTACCGGGGAATCGGTACCGGTGGCTAAATATGATGACCCTATATCCAGACCGAATCTATCCCCAGGGGACCAGCGATGTATTGCCTTTAGTGGTACATTCATTACCCGCGGCTCGGCAAAAGGGATAGTGGTAGCCACCGGGGAGAACACCGAGTTCGGTAAAATTGCTGTGCTGGTGAAGGAAACAAAGAGAGTAACTACACCGCTCCAAAAGCAGATAGCTGCCTTCACCAAGATATTAATGATTGCCATCTTTGGTATAGGAGTCATTAATTTTATATTAGGCTATGTCTTCGGGTATACCACGGTATATAGTTTTTTGGCTTCAGTTTCCCTTGTTGTGGCCGCTATACCTGAAATGCTACCGATGTTAGTAACGGCAATTCTAGCCCTGGCAGCGGCCGCAATGGTGAAGAGGAATGCCCTGATAAAGAGACTACCGGCAGCGGAAACGCTGGGTTCAACTACTGTGATATGCTCGGACAAGACAGGTACCCTAACCAAAAATCAGATGACAGTGGTTAGTATTTACTCCGGGGGTAAAGACTACAAGGTGAGCGGTGTTGGCTATGAGCCTGATGGTGACTTTATCCTTGATGGCAAGATAGTTAATCCGGTGCAGGATGGCCTTGGGCTGGAGGTAACACTGGAAGCTGGCTACCTTTGCAATAATGCCAGTTTGATCCAAAAGGACGGAGCCTATAGCATTTTAGGCGACCCCACTGAGGGAGCTTTGGTGGTATCAGCGGTAAAGGCTGGCATTATCCAAAAACTCCCCCGCTTGGATGAAATACCCTTTGAATCAGAGCAACAATACATGGCTACATTACATAAAGGACAAGGGAAAAACATTATCTATGTAAAGGGTTCCCCGGAAAAGGTTTTGCGAATGTGCCAATACCAATTAATTGATGGTCAGGCTAAACCTGTAAGGAGTGAAGAGATCCTGGCCAAGACGGATGAAATGGCTAGTGATGCCTTACGTGTGCTGGCTATGGCTTATAAGACTATTCCTGAAAACGGTGTTTCGCTTAAGCCGGAAGATATGAGTGGTCTGACCTTCCTTGGACTTCAAGGGATGATAGACCCTCCACGTGAAGAGGCTATAGAGGCAGTTAGTAAGTGTAAAAAAGCCGGCATAAGGTCAGTAATGATAACCGGTGATCACGCAAAAACGGCGAAGGCTGTTGCTATCCAGCTGGGGATTACTACCAAAGACAGCAGGGTGATTGCCGGGGAAGAGTTAGCTGTGATGACTAATGAGGAGCTATATGAAGTTGTGGGTGAGGTATCGGTGTTCGCTAGAATAGCCCCGGAGCATAAACTCAGGATAGCCCAGCAGTTGCAGAAGGGGGGAGAGATTGTGGCAATGACGGGTGATGGGGTGAATGATGCACCGGCTCTGAAAGCAGCTGATATTGGTATTGCTATGGGTATAACTGGCACAGAGGTAAGCAAAGAAGCCTCCGATATGGTTTTAACGGATGATAACTTTGCCAGTATTGTGGGTGCGGTGGAGGTGGGTAGGCACGCTTGGAAGAATCTGGAAAAGGCTATCCTGTATACCATACCCACCAATGGGGGACAGGCTCTGCTGGTAATAGGGGCAGTATTGCTAGCTTCAATAATACCTATCTTTGCTGCACGTCTCACTCTAGAGCCGGTAATGATATTATGGATAAATTTGTTCGACTCAGTATTCCTCACTATGCCGTTGATGATGGAGCCTAAGGATAAAGGTTTGCTTGATACCCCCCCGCGTAACCCTAAGGCAAAACTGGCCAACCTCCTACTTCTTGAGAGGACTATTTTGATAGGATTGGCAATCTCGATTTCAGGCATGATAATATATAACTACTTTGGTGCATCAGCTGTTTCAGCAGAAGGTGTGATATTAGACCCGCTTCTATTAACACAGGCGCAGACGGCGGCCTTTTGGGCCGTACTGATGGTCCATTTCGGCTACGTGATGAGCGCCAGGTCAATATACGGTTCTGCTTTTACATTTAGTCCCTTTTCGAACAAGTGGCTTCTTGGGGGTATTGCGGCAAGTATAATTTTCCGGTTATTACCAACATTTGTTCCGGCTGCCGCAGGATTCTTTAGAACCGCAGAATTTCCCGTAGAGTGGTGGGTGTATATACTGCCATGCTTATTACCAGGATTTATCCTTATTGAGCTGGAAAAGCTCGTTATAAGGCGATGGCGGAAAAGGAAAGCAGATTTAAAATAGCAGGAACTATTTTGCATAATCGTGGGTTATGGGGTAAAATTAGCCGTTGGCCCCTGTAGCTCAGATGGATAGAGCACCAGCCTCCGAAGCTGGTTGCGAGCGTTCAAGTCGCTCCAGGGGCGTATTGTTTAAGGTTTTATAATGAAAACACAGGAGCCCATCGGAATCAGAATACACGGCCGTGGTGGCCAGGGTGCTGTTACCTCGGCTGAGTTACTTGCTCAGGCAGCAATTTATGAAGGTAAGTATGCTCAGGCTTTCCCCAGCTTCGGGCCCGAGAGGAGGGGCGCCCCTGTGCAGGCATTTAACCGGATAAGTAGCCAAAAACCTATCCGGATACGGGCCGGCATTACCGAACCGGATATTGTTGTCGTGCTTGATCCAAGATTGCTTAATATTGTCAACGTTACCTCGGGACTTAAAGAGGATGGAGTTCTGGTGGTCAATACCCGTGGTTCATTTGAGGATATTGAATCAAGGTTTGAGGCTAAGTGGAAAATGGCCATAATAGATGCCACCGGTATCGCCCGTGAATTTTTAGGACGCCCTATAGTTAATACCACCATGATTGGAGCCTTGCTTAAGGCAACAGGTGTTGTAAAACTGGAATCCTTGATTGAGCCTATGAAGAAGCGTTTTGGGCGCTTGGCCGAAAAAAATATTAACGCTATGAACAAAGCCTACCAGGAAACATTGATAAGGGAGAAGGGCTAATTGACCAAAAGAGAAGATGAGCTAACCTGGAAAGACCTGGAGATTGGCGCCATTGTAACCGAACCAGGTAACGCCAGCCAGTATAAAACCGGTGATTGGCGGTCGCAGAAGCCGATATATGATTTCAGCAGATGTATAAAATGTGGCCTTTGCCAGATTTATTGCCCTGAGGCATGTATACGGCAAAACGAAAAGGGTTACTTTGAGGCCGACCTTTATTATTGTAAGGGATGCGGTATCTGTGCCCGGGAATGCCCGACATGGGTAATAACCATGGAGGAGGAGGAAGAAGAGTAATGGCTCAAAGGGTAGGGCTGGAGGTATCAGTGGCTATTGGTGAAATAGTCAAAATGGCCAATGTTGACGTGGTCGCCGCTTACCCTATTACTCCTCAGACTCATATAGTTGAGCATATTGCCGAGCTGGTGGCTGATGGTGAGTTAGATGCCGAATATATCCCCGTTGAGTCAGAACATTCAGCTATGAGTGCCTGTCTGGGCTCGGCAGCAGTTGGAGCGCGGACATTCACGGCTACAGCAGGACAGGGGCTGGAGTTGATGCATGAAGTGCTGTATATCGCCTCATCTATGCGACTGCCGATGGTTATGTCGGTGGTTAACCGGGCACTATCGGCACCGCTTAGCGTCTGGGGTGATCATTCAGACGTCATGTCTTGCCGTGATACCGGTTGGATTCAAATATTCGTAGAGAATGGGCAGGATGCCATTGATAACACCTTGTGCGCCTTCCGCATTGCCGAAGACCGAAATGTTCTGTTGCCGGTAATGATTCACCTGGACGGGTTTCACCTGTCGCATGTGATTGAACCTATGTTACTGCTTGAGCAAAGCGAGGTTGACGCCTTCCTGCCGGTATTTAAATATCCCCTACCCCTGGACCCGGATAAACCGGTAGCTATGGGGGACTTTGGCCCGCCTTTTATTTATACAGAGACAAAATGGGCACAGGAAGTAAATCTGAGACAGTCAAAGGAAACAATCCTGAAGGTCTGGCAGGAGTTTGGTAATATCTTCAAGCGCCATTACCATCCGGTTGAGTGCTATCGTTGTGAAGATGCCAGGATAATGCTGTTGACCATGGGCAGCTTCAGCGAGACGGCCATGACGGCTATAGATAAAATGCATGAAGATGGTATGAATATCGGGTTATTAAAACTCCGCCTGTGGCGTCCCTTCCCCTTTGAGGAACTTCGCCAGGCAGTAAAAAATATTGAGACACTGATTGTACTGGATAGAGCCCTTTCCTTTGGTGGTCCTGGCGGGCCGGTTTGCTCTGAAATCAGGTCAGCCCTGTATAACGAAGATAATAAGCCCAAGATAATAAGCTTTGTCGGTGGCTTGGGCGGCCGCGATATTACTGTTGCCGGATTTGAGGAAATAGTTAAAAAAGGTATAGAAATTGCCAAAGCCGGAAGTGAGAACGAGTTCGAAATGTTTGGCGTGAGGGAATGATGCACGATTATACCGTTTTTGTTCCCCGCCTTATAACCAAGAAGGAGTATTTTGCCCCCGGGCACCGTGCCTGCATTGGCTGTGGCGAGGCTTTAGCCGTCAGGTTAGCCTGTAAGGCAATGGGGCAAAATGTAATAGTTGCCAATGCCACCGGCTGTATTGAAATTATAGCCTCACAACTCCCCTATACCTCCTGGCGCGTTCCCTGGATTCACACCCTGTTTGAAAATACCGCTGCCGTTGCTTCTGGTATTGAGGCTGGGTTGAAAGCTATGGTTCGTAAGGGGATGATATCAGATAAGGGGACGAATGTTGTCGCTATAGCTGGTGATGGCGGTACCGTTGATATCGGGATCCAGGCACTATCCGGGGCAATGGAGAGGGGGCATGATTTTCTTTACCTCTGCTTTGATAATGAAGCCTATATGAACACCGGGGTTCAGAGGTCATCGGCTACGCCCTTTGGTGCCTCCACCACCACCTCCCCGGCGGGCAAGGTGAGCATGGGCCAGTTTTCCTGGAAGAAGGATATGCCGGCTATTGCTGTGGCTCACAATATACCTTATGTTGCCACTGCCTGTCCCAGCTATCCCTTTGATTTAATGGAGAAGGTCAAAAAGGGCTTGAAAGTAAAGGGCCCAGCCTATATACAAATCTTTTCTGTTTGCCCCACTGGCTGGAGTTGTCCGGCTGATTTAACCATCAGGATAGGTCGTCTGGCGGTAAAAACTGGCATATTCCCGCTATACGAAGTTGAGAATGGCAAATATAAAATGAGTATTGATTTCCCTAAACTCAGACCGATTACTGACTATATGAAATTGCAGGGGAGGTTTCGTCACCTATCGCCGGATATAATAGGCCAGATTCAGGGCACGGTCGTTGAGAAATATGAAGAGCTCAGAGAAAAATCGGCTGGCGGCATCGGTGTGGAGGATAAAGTTTGAAAGAGAAAGAGTGTGATTTTTGTCGGGTATGTGTCGGCATATGCCGTAAGACCGTAGGTATGGCTGCCATAAATATTATCAAGAAAGACAATGGTGATAAATTATTTGAATTCCTACCTGAAAAATGTATAGCCTGTGGTTCCTGTGCCTATATTTGCCCTAAAGAGGTGATAGAAATAGAGGATATCAGCGATATCAGGATAATAACAACACCAGGCGGCAGGGCGGAATTCAAGCTGAGGCAATGCAAAAACTGTGGTAGCTACTGGGCTCCTGAAAAGCAGATTGAATATATGGCTCAAGAGGCAAATCTCCCACTGGAATCCTTCGACCTCTGTATCGATTGCCGGGACTAAATCACATTTGACCACCTAAAACCACCTTGATATACTCTTCTTGCGGGGTGTAGCGCAGTCGGCTAGCGCGCAGCGTTTGGGACGCTGAGGTCGGAGGTTCGAGTCCTCTCACCCCGACCACTTTTTAAGCTACCTCATGGTATAAATTAAGGTGAATATTACTGCGGCAAGCTATTGACATTACTATTATATTAGTTTACCCTTTCCTACTTGAAAGGGGGGAGGCTATGCAGGCATATTGCGTCAAATGCCGTACTAAAAGAGAAATGAGGGATGCCAGAGCCGTAACCTTGAAGAATGGTCGGCCGGCGACCCAGGGTATATGCCCGGTGTGTGGAACCAAGATGTTCAGAATAGGAAAGAGTTAAATCTGGCAACATAGACTTGGATCCACTTACAGCCATGGAACTTCAAAAAAAGATTTGGTATCATTTTGAGTACCCAACCTTTTATCCATATCCTGACAGACATTTATAATGATAATAGTTTAGCCTGCTGGTGCTTTATGGCGGATCTGGGGGAATATCAGGAGAAACATCAGCTTAACAAGACGTCTGAACCTAAGGGACAGTTGGGCAGTGGTGTAATTTCTCGCTTCGTTGTCCAAAGGCATCAGGCGAAGCACCTCCATTACGACTTCCGCCTGGAGATAGACGGTGTCCTTAAAAGTTGGGCGGTACCAAAGGGGATACCTTTGGAGCCTGGATTAAAACGCCTGGCGGTTCAGGTAGAAGACCATCCCATAGATTACATAGATTTTACCGGTCAGATTCCTGAGGGACAGTACGGCGCCGGAACCGTAGAAATATGGGATAGCGGTGGCTTTGAGCTTGCTAAGAAGGGGACTGGCCACCTGGAATTTACCCTGCATGGGAAAAAGCTATCAGGAGATTATGTCCTAATTCATACCGATGGTAAGAACTGGCTTCTCATAAAGCGAAAGATTAAGTAATAAGTTGTAGAAGGAGATATTGTAATGGCGCCAAAAAAGATAAACCTTTGTGTTAATGATGAAACTATCCCGATTGAAGGTTTTATCCAGGAATTCATAGAGCGTGTCTTAACTGGTATGCTTACCGTGCTAAAAAAGACCGGAGAAATAAAGGATGTTCACCTTTCTATTAAGGGCGATATTGTTGCCATAAATATTAACGACGCTTTAGTCCCGGTTAATCCCTTCGTGAACAAATTCATTAAAAATACTGTTATGGGAATGGTCTCTTCACTAAAGGGAGTGGGCCAGATAGATAGATTGGAAATCAGCATCACGGAGTAAGCCTATCGGTTGCCTAAGCGCCGGCAGTTATGATGCCACTCTTCTTGTCAATGAACTTTTGTATCTCTACTTGTCCTAGCACTCACTACCAAACTATTGCCTTGCTTTTGTTTGTATGTTATTATTCTTAAGTTAAAAAAATATAGATGGAGTAAAGATGTCTATAATAGATGCGACGAAAATGTACTGGCGCTTTGCCCGGGAGTTAAGGAAGTTCTTAAAAGAAACGGTTACCGTGGAGCAAGCCCGGAAGGTTGTCAAGGAAAGACTGGAGAATAGGGAGCAGAACCTGCTGACTGTAGTGAAGAAGGCTGTCTATGAGAACAATAATAGCCCCTATTTAAAGCTGCTCAAACTGGCTGGTTGTGAATATGAAGACTTTGAGCGGATGGTAAAGACTGATGGTATTGAGCCAACTCTGACAAAGCTATGCCAGGAAGGGGTCTATATAAGCATTGAGGAATTTAAGGGCAAGAAAGAGGTAAGCCGGGGTAGTAAGGTTTTTCAGTTCAAGGCGAGCGATTTTGATAACCCTTACTTATCTGGCCATTTCCAGTCCAGAAGTGGTGGCAGCCGTAGCGCCGGTACCAGAACAATATATGATTTTGATTACTTTACGGAACACTATGCATATAGCATCGCCAATATGTACGATGCCCATGAAGCCACTGATTTTCCCCTCGCTGTTTGGTTACCGATAATCGGCGCCGGGCCAGTAAGCATGATGACATGGCCCAAGGGGGGTATGATGCCCGAGAAGTGGTTCTCGCCGGTTGAGAAGAAGGGATTCAAGCCTTCTTTAAAGCGCAGGTTCATTGCCAACTACATGGTCTATATGAGCCGGATTTCCGGTGTTAAAATGCCGGCTCCTGAGTATATCCCTATGAGTGATGCTTTGAAGGTGGCGCAGTGGGTAGCAGATACAATTAAAGAGCATGGTGGATGTAATGTGCTCACCTATACCAGTGCCGCGGTAGCCGTTTGCCAATCAGCCAAGGAAAATGGGTTAGATATTAAGGGGACAAAATTCTCCATGGGCGGCGAACCCATCACCGAGGTTAAGCATAAGGAGATTGAATCAGTGGGAGCCAGTTCTCTACCGATATACGCTATGATAGAAGCCGGCCTCGTTGGTTTGCCCTGTTCCCGCCCGATTGCAGTAGATGATGTTCACCTGACCAGAGATTGCTTTGCCCTTATTCAGCAACCGAGGGAAGTACCCCATGCCGCGGTATCGGTTGATGCCTTGCTCTTCACATCACTTTTAACTTCAGCACCCAAGGTTCTGTTTAATTTAGAGAGCGGTGATTATGCAACGGTTGAGAGCAGAAATTGTGGTTGTAAATTGGGCGAGCTTGGCTTAACCGAACATATCCATAATATAAGAGGCTTTGACAAGCTGACCAGTGCCGGGATGACCTTTGTCGGCACTGATATGGTCAAGATTATAGAAGAGGTTCTGCCCTCTAAATTCGGCGGTGCCTCTACTGATTACCAGATGGTAGAGGAGGAGGATGAGAAGGGGCATACACACATGAGTGTTATAGTAAGCCCCAAGGTAGGCGATATAGATGAGGCTGAACTTATAAAAATAGTCCTCGGTGAACTGGCAAAGGGGCCGGACACACAGCGGCTGATGGCTCAGGTCTGGTCTCAGTCAAAAACACTCAGGGTCAAGCGGACGCAGCCATATACCACTGATGTCGGCAAGCTACTGCCACTACACATTCAAAAGGCAAAAAAGCTCAAGGACACCACCCATGGGTCAAATTAATAAGACAAGGGTTGCTTCCAAAATATAAACCCCGAGATTATTGGAATTCAAGGTCCTTTTCAATAAAATCATCAAGGCACAACCATTTTTACGATTATTTGCTACTATATGATATAATTTTAATGCTTTCTCTTTGATTTCGACTGGTCAAGGCTAAAATCATACTCGATGCTTTGGTAAATCTGAAATCAAGAGTTTAATGATGACAGAGCAGCAAGCCGAAAATAAAACAAAAGTCTTTAACTATAATAACACCTTCCAGATTAACCCAGGTATTCTCTCCAGGGATGAGCAGGAGAAACTAGGTCAAACCATGGTAGCAATAGTAGGTACCGGCGGCGCCGGAGGCGTTATGGCTATAGTTCTTGCTAGAAAAACCACATTTAAGGGCACTATTGCCCACGGAATGATGATTCTTGCTTATGTCTCACAAATGATGACTGCCACTTTCGGCCAGAAATGGTTTGATAGTAGCCAGTTTGATGTACGCTTTAAGACACCTGCCAGACCAGGCGATATACTAACCGTTGGTGGTATAATAAGAGATATCAATACGAATAAAGAAGGAACCCTGGTGCTCTGTGATGTATCCTGTAGAAACCAGAAAGGGGAGCCGGTAATTATCGGAGAGATAAGTATACAGCTATAAGAAAGGCGACTTGGTATGACAGAAAAGAAATCAATAGAGGAAACTGTTAAGGGCATCGTTCTGACGGTCACCCGAAAGCCGGACGCTAACTTCTCATCCACAACCAACTTCAAAGACCTGGAGGCTGACTCGTTAGATATAGTGCAAATACTGGTCGCCCTTGAAGACACCTTTGACATTGAAATACCAGATGAAGAAATCAAACAGGTTCGTAATATGGGAGAACTGGTTGCATATATAGAGAAGAAGAGGGGAGAAAAGGAGGGCCTTTAAAGGCTAAAATGCCGTGAGCAACTCATCATTTAAAGGTAAAGTTGCCCTGATAACCGGTGGTTCGCGGGGTATCGGCAGGGCAATAACACAAAAACTGGCGGCACAGGGTGCCGATGTTATCATTAACTACTTTCGCCGGCGAGATACTGCCGAGTCAGCCGCCCAGGAAGCCCGTGAAAAGGGCGTTAACGCCCATATCATAAAAGCTAACATCGGTGACCCTGAAAAAATAGACAGCATGTTTACTGAGATTGAGGCTAAATTTGGTAGATTGGATATACTGGTCAATAACGCAGCTTCCGGCGTGGCTCGTCCGGCTCTTGAACTGGACGTTAAAAGTTGGGACTGGACGATGGATATTAATGCCAGGGCGGTACTCCTGTGTACACAAAGGGCAGTCAAGTTGATGCCACAAGGAGGCAAGATTGTTAACATATCCAGCTTAGGTTCCCGTTTTATCCTGCCACTGTATACAGCCGTAGGCGTATCAAAGGCCGCCCTTGAGGCACTAACCCGGTATCTGGCAATCGAGCTGGCACCAAAAGGAATCTCTGTAAACGGTATAGCCGCCTCCGCCGTCGAGACCGAAGCCCTTAGGGTATATACCAGTAACCTGAGTTCGGAGGAGAAGCAATGGCAGACCACTCCCGTAGGACGAATGGTGCAGCCTGAGGATGTTGCCAATGTAGTTGCCTTCCTCTGTAGTGATGAAGCATCCATGATAAGGGGACAGATTATCATTGTTGACGGTGGTCGTTCTTTGATTCTAAATGGCTACAATCCTGTACAGAACGACCGGGGAGGCTAATATGCCTAGCCGTGGAGTGGCTATTACTGGAATGGGTGCCATCACCCCCTTGGGGCTGACTGTTGAAGACTACTGGCAGAGTTTAATCAACGGCAGGAATGGTATAGGACCAATAACCCAATTTGACGCCAGTTCTTTTCCTGTTAAACTGGCCGCCGAAGTCAAAAACTTTGAGCCTACTAACTATATGCCTATCAAGCGGGTTGACCGTACCGGACGGTGTACCCACTTCGCCATAGCTGCTACCAGGATGGCACTACAATCTGCAAAGCTGGACATGTCCCAGGAGAATGCAGAAAGGGTAGGGGTGGTGATTGGTACCAATGGTATGCCAAACTCGCTTGCCGAACAGGAAGAAATTCTAAAGAGAAGGGGACCGATGAGGGTCGACCCCCTGATAATAAGTAAGTTTGGAGCCAGTATGGTGCCGGGTCATATTGGCCTTGAATTTGGCGCCAAAGGGCCGAATACAAGCATTAACAGTGCCTGCACCAGCGGCAGCGATGCCCTTGGCATGGCATTGAACCACCTCCGTCTGGGTCATGCCGATGTCATGATAGCAGGTGGAGCGGCGACCAATGTAACGACACTGGGGATAGCCGGTGCCGCCCGGCTGGGGGCACTATCCCGCGAGCCAGACCCGGAAAAAGCCTGCCGGCCGTTTGACCTGAATCGGAGCGGCTTTATCTATGGAGAGGGAGCGGGCATCATGATACTGGAAACATATGAACATGCCCGCAATCGTAGCGCCCCTGTACTTGCCGAGCTTGCCGGTGCTGGCTGGTCATTTGATGCCTATAACGAAGCAGCCCCTGATGCCGAGCAGCAGGCAGTAGCAATGAGAATGGCACTTAAAGATGCTGATATACCATCTGAAGATGTTGATTATATCAATGCCCACGGAACCAGCACCAGGCTTAACGATACTTCCGAGACCAGGTCAATTAAGATGGTCTTTGGGGAAAGAGCCTACAAGATACCGATCAGCTCTAACAAATCTATGGTCGGGCACTTGGCCTGTGCCGCGGGAGCTGTGGAGGCAATAGCCACTGTCATGACCATTAGAAATAGCATCATCCCACCAACTATTCATTACGAAACCCCCGATCCTGAGTGTGATCTCGACTACGTCCCCAACGAAGCCCGTCGCCAACCAGTGAATATATGCCTCTCCAGCTCCTTTGGGCTTGGTGGACAAAATTGTAGCCTTATAATAAGGCGCTTTTAATAGAGGAGTAAGGTGGAACAAAAAGAGCTAGAAGGCAGGGTATCGCTGGTAACCGGCGCCTCAAGGGGACTAGGGAGAGCCATTGCTTTAAAGCTTGCCACTCTCGGCTCTAAAGTAGCACTTAACTATTTAACCAACGATGAGGCAGCCTGTGAAGTAGCTCGAGAAATTGAGAAGATGGGTGGTGAGGCTATGCTTGTCAAGGCAGATGTGGCTGATAGCAAGGCGGTAAAGTCTATGGTCCGCCAGATAACAGACCGCTGGGGTAAAATAGATATCCTGGTGAACAATGCCGGCATCGTGAGAAACAACCTGCTGCTGCGTATGCCTGACGAAGACTGGGATGAAGTGCTCAATGTTAATCTGCGCGGTGCCTATCTATGCACCAAGTTCGCCTTGCGCTCAATGATGGACCAGTCCTGGGGACGCATCATTAATATTGCTTCCGTAGCCGGCTTGCGGGGTAATTTCGGGCAGACAAACTACTCGGTAGCCAAGGGAGGCCTCATCGCCTTTACCAAGAGCGTATCCCGGGAAGTTGGTTCGCGGGACGTAACGGTAAATGCCATAGCCCCGGGGCTTATTAGAACCGATATGATGGACACAGTCCCCGAAGAGCACAAGACTGATATAATGTCCCGCCTGTCAATCCGCCGCTTTGGCACCCCTGAGGATGTAGCTGAACTGGTAGCCTTCCTTGCCGGTGAGCGGGCTGGCTATATCACAGGTCAGGTTATATGTGTTGACGGCGGTCTTAGCTAATGAACCAAAGCATTAATTAGAAACGAGTGCCTTAAAGCATATGAGCGGTCAGAATAGCATAACAAGAAACCTATCTGATGATTCTATTATTGAGAAGTTTGATTATAACAGTGCCTTCCAGATTAATAGAGGAATTCTCACCCCGGAGGAGCAGGAGAAGCTTAGAGAGGCTAGGGTTATGATACTGGGGATGTTTGCCGGAGGCACAATCGCCATAATCCTGGCCAGAGCCGGCTTTGCCAACTTTACCCTGATTGACCATAAGAGCTATCAACTAGATGACATGAACCGGGATATAGGCTGCTTTGTAGACACCCTGGGCAAGAATAAGGCAGAAGTAATAAAAAAAGAAATCTTAAGGATAAACCCTGAAGCACGTGTTGAGACATACACCAATGCAGTATATCTGGATGAGCTCGGTAATCTAATAGATAAGAGCGACGTCTATTTTGCTCAAGCAGATGATTTAGCTTTCAGTTCCAGGTCGCTGGTAATAGCCCAGAAAAAGAAGAGGTTTGCCATCTCGTTTATGCCCAGCGGGCTTACCGGCTATGTAATCGTTCTTCATCCCAATCTTACATATCTGGTCGACCCTACTGACCTATTTGGCAGCCCCAGAGACCTTTCATACAGGCAACTATACTATTTTCTGAGGAACCCGCTTAATAGATGCGGTAGAAGATGGCACATTACGGAAGGAAAATGGAGGATTGATTGGTTTTTGAAGTGGCGAGACAGACGGGTTATAGAAACGCAGATTTGCCCTAATATCTGGTTGGGGGCATCACTGGCTTGTATGGAAGCCATCAAGTATTTGACCGGGAAGTGGGAACCTGTAAAAGCACCCAAGATGTGGCATCTAATGACTGCTGAAAACCGAATAAAGGTTGAAAGATTCAGGCGAAGGTCGTGGCTCTTCGGCAAATTTATTTATTGGGCCTTTAGTATAAAATGGTTGGATATTGGCCGACGTTACCGTAGATATACCGCCAGACGACTTATGAGAGAGCTGGGTGAAATGCAAAAACGAGAGAACGAGGGCAAGGAGGTTAAACCGCCATTTATGTGGCGCCATTTAATCTAGCCTTTAAAGCCATGCCTAAACAAATTTATATGCTTGGTGGTAAACATTGCGCATTGTAATATTGGCCATCGGCACCCTGGGCGATGTCCTGCCCTATATAGCCCTGGGTCTCGGACTGAAGAAGGCTGGCCACTCGGTTTACCTGGCTACACACGAAAATTTCAAACAGTCGGTCACTGAGCACGGGCTGGAATTCTCTGCCATCGGTTATCCCCGGGAATTGATGACGGGCGAAGAGATGTTGAGGCTATCTGATGTGGGAGGCAACTTCATCAGCTGGATGCGTCAGCTTTTCAGGTTTAGCAGCCCACTAATGGATAGCTTTCTTTATGATTCGTGGCGAGCCTGTCAGGGAGCGGAGGCAATTATATATTCTCCATTTGGCTGGGCGGGCTATCATATTGCCCAGAAGCTCAGTATTCCATGCTACGCAGCATGCCTGCAGCCAATCAGCCGAACCCGTTCTTTCCCTGCCGTATGGTCACCAACCTGGCTTCGCTTAGGGGGTTTTTATAATCGGATGACCCACATTGCTATTGAACAGATCTTCTGGCAGGTATTTCGGAAACCAGCCAACCGGTGGCGACAGCAAGTCTTAAATTTACCCCCAATCCCTTTTACTGGCCCATTCGGAAAGACTGCTTGGAAGAGGCAGCCTTTCCTATATGGGTACAGTCCCTCTGTGATTCCGAAACCACCTGAATGGCCAGACTGGTTGCATATTACCGGCTACTGGTTTCCTGGGTATAATCCCGATTGGCAGCCGCCGGAGAAGCTAATTGATTTTTTTGAATCCGGGCCGGCTCCGGTATACATTGGCTTTGGTAGCGTGCCTGTTCATAATCCGGAAATGCTAACAGAACTGGCTCTTGAAGCATTAACCAGCACAGGAAAGCGGGGAGTACTGCAGATAGGCCGCACGGAGCATGATATTTCCCAACTCTCTGATGACGTGCTTCAAATGGGCTGGGTTCCTCATGAATGGCTCTTTCCCAGAATGTCAGCCATTGTCCATCACGGTGGCGCCAGCACAACGGCAACCGGTCTGTTAGCCGGTGTTCCTTCAATCATTGTCCCCTTTGCCTGGGACCAGCCGTTCTGGGGAAATCAAATTGCTGAACTGGGGGTTGGTCCGCCACCAATTCCTCGTAGTAAATTGTCGGTTAAGCGATTAGCATATGCTATTAACGCTGCTACCACAGACAAAGGGATTAAAAGGCGCGCCGCAGAACTTGGTGAGAAAATCCAGAAAGAGGATGGGGTAGCGCAAGCGGTAGATGCTTTTGTTAGACATCTGGTTCATCAGTAATTATCAGTGTAATGAACCAATTCCATCATCAGCTACTTCTAAGTTCTATACAACTTTACCCGCATTAGTTGACTTTTTAGTATAACGAGGCTAACACTATGTTCCTGTCGATTAAGATACTAATTGACCACTTATTAAGCAGTCTCTTGTGTTCACAATGAGGTTATAAGACCTTGCCAGTCTTTTTCAGCCTCTCTTCAATCTCAACCAAAAGCTTAATCCAGCGCATGTTGTAATAAACAGGGTGGTCAAAGTCTCGATACTGACCGTCATGCAGTATTCCGGCTATCTCCCTTACGCCATCCTCCACCGAGACCGAGGGGGTGAAAACCAAGGAATTAGCTATCTTTTCCCCACTGACTCTGTAACTCCTGTTGTCTACCTCATCATAGTTTACATCTAATTCAATATCAATCCCTATTTCGGCTAATACTTCCCTTACCCGGTGTGCCAGTTCCAGAACCCGGTAGTTTTTATATACCAAATTGAAGATTTCACCACTAACCTTATCTGCCCCAGCCTCAAGGCAACATATTTGGGCTTCAGCCGTATCTTTTACATGAACCAAGGGTCGCCAGGCGTCACCACCGAACCAGACATCCAATCTGCCGCCTTTAAAGGCGTGCATAACAAAGGCGTTGGCAACCGTATCCCAGCGCATCCGCGGCGAAAAGCCAAAGACTGTAGCCTGGCGCAGACTAACCGGGCAGAATTTTTCATCAGCCATCCCCTGTAGTTCCTTATCAACATCTAACTTTGACTTGGCATAGTCACTCTGGGGGTCGGCCGGGTAGGTTTCATCAACCAAACCTTCAGGATGGAAGCCGTATACGGAACAGCTGGAGGCAAAGATGAAGCGGCCAATGCCACCCCGCTTACAGGCCCGGGCCAGATTCATTGTTCCTTCGTAGTTTATGCTGTGAGTGGCTTCTGGATTAAAGTAAGCAGTCGGGTCATTACTCAGGGAGCCAAGATGGATAACGCTGTCAACGCCCTCTAAAATAGAGGGCTTAAAATTCCTGACATCTCCAGGGATAAGCTCTATCCTGTCCCGTACACTTTTTAAGGACTCTTCGCCAAAGTAAAGCTTGTCAAATACTCGCACCTTATAGCCGCGCTCAAGCAACATGGGTACCAGAATGCTACCTATGTAGCCACAGCCTCCAGTCACTAAAACCTTCTTCACCATTTTGTCACCTTTATCCCTACTTGTGAGGCGGGTAAAACCAGTCCCACGGCTTATTCACTCTGGGGTCATTCTTATTACCATTTACTTCACAGGGGACAATTCTAGGGTCATCCCAGGGTATCCGCTGCTCATCAGGCTCTTCATAGTTATAAAGTCGGTTTACAAAGTAGACAGTCAAACTAGGTTCACTACTAATGGTTTTGGTCCCATGATAGTAGTGCCCCGGTATCCTTACCAACATAGGCTTATCCTGGCTGGCAATTACTTCAGCCAGTCTTCTGGATTCTTCATCATAGGCACATATTTTCATTGCCCCCTTTAATACTAAGAAATAGTCCACCTGTCCCTGGAGGTGCCTGTGCCATGCCCTCACTATATCAGGGTAACTGCAGCTTAGGTTGACCTGTACTATCCATTCATCAATAAAATCATTCCAGTTCTGACGCAATGCTTCACTGAAATATCCCCTTTCATCGGGTAAGATATTAATATCGTAAGTCCTGACGCCGGCCAAAGAATATTCCGTTATCAACCTAATGCCCCCATGTATGTTTTATAATTTTAGACATAAAGCCATTTTCGCCTTTAACGTATGACATAATCTAGGTATTCTTTTGTTAGCCGATGAATTATATACTATGATTAGGCAAGAGTAAACAACTACAATCTAAGCGGTGTTTCTCGAGCAGACCATCAGAGGGCGTTATTGTGAACAAGGCTAATCCGCCTAGTAATAATAGGAATAGGAAATCCCTATATACCTTTTTCTATTTCCTGCCAAATCCGTAGTGCCTGGCTTTCAGGAATCTCGATATCATCAAAGCTTATTTGTTGACCCGGCTCAATATTTCTAGTGACTACTGCATTGGCTAACAGACCGATTGGTATATGACCCTTGTTTTCGCTGATTCTGACGGCAATACCCCTGACTTCAAAACTGCCAATTCCCTGTTTAATAATGTGTCCCGGAGCAAGCGGCAGCTTGGCAATGGCGGCAACACTGATGGTCGGATTTTCACCGTTATTTAGGAGCACACCCCCGCCACTTAGCACCCTCCTTATTGTCTTAGCTACCTCCAGGTGACAAAGGTGATAGTTTTGTAATAGCACATAATATGGACCTTCCCCCATCTTGTAGTTTATCAGGTATGCTTTCTGTCGTTCATCGTGTTCGGCAACTATAAACACCCCCGGCGGCGAATTCGGAGAAATTATATAGTCACTTATTGGATAGCCTAGGGTTTTCGCCTGCTCAGCTAGAGCTCTGGCACCACTGTTTACATCTTCTGAGGAAATACCTGATAGCCCGGATTTAACTATGCCGGCACCCAAACCATTGGCAACCAGTGCCTGCTCAAATTGAACCTTGGTGCCATCAGTAAAAGAGGTTACTATATTAAGTCTTAAGTTTTGTTTCCTGCCCCAGAACTCCATTTCATCTCTGGTAGGAGTGTTATTAAGAAATCCCTTAATATTTCCGTAAACAAACGGTTTAAATCCCATCTGAATTGCGTTCTCTCTTAATGCGGCTAAGCACCCCGGCTGGTCTCCCTCAGCCTCGGTAATAAATCCCCTGCGAGCAAAATAGGAACCAGTGGTTACCTGAAATTCGGAATCCATGGTGACCACCGGCAGTGATGCCGCCATCACTCTATCTATAACTACCGTTGCGTGTATGGCATCACCGCTGCATTCAACGACCAGTTCACAATTTTCAATCAGCTCATTAACGGAGTTAGTCAATATTTCTTGTCTGGGGAAATCAGTACGCTCAGCAATTTTGGAGTGGGTTAGTACCTTAGATACTGCCAGGTCTGGTTGCTCCTCCAGTGCCATAATGAGACCCTTGGCCAGAAATCCTGAGCCAACAATACCGACCCTGCTTATTTTTTCCATGGTTTGCCTTCCTGTGATAAGAAATGCAGACAAATATGCGTTATAATTCTACTCTTTCATAATCGCCAACGAAAAATCTTGCTACTTTAACATTACGACTCAATCCTATTACCTTTGCGCATCTTCCGATGACGCTATCTTCAAGAAGCTCAATATTGGATATAGAGCAGCCTTCCAGGATGACCGAGCGCTCTATACAGGAGTGTTCAATTACTGTTTTGGCGGCTATGCTGGTGAAAGGGCCAATAACGGAATCCTTAACCCGACATCCTTCAGCGAGTGAGAGTGGACCACGAATAATACTATTTTCCACACTTGCCCCTTCTCTAATCTCTACCCTGCCCATAACCTGGCTGTTAGGGCTAACCTCGCCTTTAATACTCGGCTGCAGTAAGCCCTCAAGCACTACCCGATTTGCCTCAAGCAAGTCATCCTTCTTGCCAATATCAAGCCACCAGCCTGTCAGTATATGGCTTTGAACCGTCCCCCCCATATCAATCAGCTTCTGGATGGCATCGGTTACTTCAAGCTCACCCCGCCGTGAAGGTTTTATCTGGGCTATAGCCTGGTGAATTTCACTAGTGAGCAAATAAACGCCAACAATAGCCAGATTGCTCTTTGGTTCTTTTGGTTTTTCAACTAGCCGTGACACCTTACCTAATTTATCAAGCTCAGCAATGCCAAATAAGTGTGGGGTGGATGTTTCTTTCAGTAGAATGAGTGCGTCAGGAGACTGCTGGTTAAATTCTTCCACAAAATTCTTTATCTCATCTTCTATGAGGTTATCGCCGAGGAACAGGATAAAAGGGGAATTAACGAGGAAATCTTGGGCAGTTTTTACCGCATGTGCCAGACCCAAAGGTTTGGGCTGTAAAATATAGGTGATTTTGGCATTCCAGTAAGAGCCGTCTCCTACAGCTTCCTCGATTTTTTCTCCTGTTTCGGGTGATACTACGATACCGATATCATTTACTCCGGCCGCAGTAATCTGCTCAAGGATATAGTAGAGTATGGGCTTGTTGGCTACCGGAAGAAGTTGCTTGGCTATAGTGTTGGTTAGGGGCTTTAGCCTTACTCCCCTACCACCGGATAATATCAAAGCTTTCACAGGCAAAACATCCAATTCTATTACCTATAATACAACACATATTAAGACAGTGTTTGGTAATTAAATCAAGTTATAAGGTAATAAAAGCCTTTTATTACCTTAATTATATGAAATAATACCCTATTGGGCGATAATCACGAGAGTTAATTAATGATTTAGAGAGTTTTATTTCTTTATAGTTAAAATTTTCTATAGTACAGGAAGGTTAAAGTTCATGCTGCTTGACCTTTTGTATGTGTAAGGGTAGTAGCTTACCGGTAACAGTGGTAATTGGTTTCATCCGTTTAACATAAAGTGTTTTTGCCTGATCCCAAACCTGCGCCATCATCCTTTCGGCATCCGTGCCTCCTGCTAGTTTGGCAAGAACGGTTTGAACCAGGCTTTCCTCATCTATAATGCCCAGCTCTGGGCTAACTATTAAACATAAACGTGTTATACCCTGCTCGTTTTCTTCTTCTACCATCTGATAATCAGTAGATGAGCCACCGAAAATAGCCGGTAAATCCTCCTCAATAATTCTAACCAAATCACTGCCAAAGAAATTCATACCTTCGCTGGTAAGCCTGTCAAAACCCCTGATATTGTGAATATGTTTTTTAAAGCCAAGCGAGCCAAATAAACAGTTACAGCTCCTAGTCTCAACTAATCCATAATCACCGGTTTCCATATTCAGTAGAACCTTAGGGGTTGAAGGGAGGAGAGATGTAAGCAGGAAGGCATCAACTTTAACATCAACGTGCTGTATTGCCCGCCGGTGCTGGATGATAGCGAACGAGTCCTCAAAAAAGTGGGTGTCATCAGGGTGAGAAGGATTTAAGCAATTGGCACCTACAAAACCAGCCTCTGATATACCGTATACAATGCAAAATTTAGCTCCGACTGACTTTATTTCCTTCAACTTCGCATCGGTAAGAGGCTCTCCTCCCATAACAAATACTGCACCACTGATATCAATGCCCTTTTCTTTGGCTGCATGGCACACCCTCAATACGGCACTGACATATGTGTCCAGCACACAACCTCCGGCTCTTTTTGTTGTCTCAGCAATCCATTGTGCTATCACCTCAGCATTGTCATAGGCTATACATTCTGGCAACGGCCATTTAATCCCCGCCAATCTACCCATATTAATGATATATCTGATGGCCAATCTGTTCTTTAATGAAGCCTTGAAAGCTTGACTATCCAGCGGTGAAAACCATTTTTCAGGGGTGTTGCCTCCCTTGGTGTAAGCCAGTAAATTGATTAGCCCGGCTCCGGGGATGGCTGGCATCCATAAAGCTATTGGCAGTTTCAGTGCATTAAGACTATAGAGCATTGGCAGATTATAGACTGTTATATTTGAAGCGATGAAATCCAGGTCATAGAGCGACCTTGTCCCGGCACTGCGGCTGCCACTACTTCTAGCTTGTATATGACCAAATAAGAAGGGGTTATCGAAGTCCCTCTCTGTGAAATTAAAGGTCCTACCACCCCGATTAACTGCCTTCTTACCCTTGAATTCCTCGATGCTTACATAGACACCCTTTTTACATAATGTCTGCAGAGTATTTTCAATGCCATCAGAATGTACCGTCTTCTCAAAATCACCGTATTCACAGCCAGCAATCTTGAGTAGCTTCAGATAGGGACTGTTTTTATTATTATAGATAGCGCTTTTTACAATAGTAAGCAGGTTATTTTCCCTGTTCTCAAACCTATTTTTAATGATTTTTTGACTCTGCTCCAGAGTAATCGGCTCCTTGAGAAATCGCCTTAAATCCCGGGCAAAGCGCCAGTACATCCGCATTTCACCGAGCAAAGCTAATATTCCTCCCTATATTTACTTTGTGTCTTAATAGTATTAAATCCTGGATTTTCTCAATCTACTAGACAAACTATTCATTAGCAAACTAGTAGCACGCCTGCCTAGATTAATAATACGAGCAATGACAGGAGCCGGGTCAGCCCAGGACACTATAGAATGTACTTTTTTTGCCATCAATAACCTGAATACATCAGCAACAGAGGTATTCCCACGTTTAAAGTCTATTAAACACGAGATAAAGTCAGTAAAATCATCCACCCATATAATATTATCATATTGATGAATTGGAGCTTCTATATCATATCCGTTGACATCAAGATAGGCTATATACTCGGCGTCCACACCGCATGCGGCCGCCAGTCTGTTCTGCGATGTCGTTCGAGCGTTTACCTCTATCAATTTATAGATATCATCCCTGGGGTCCTTTTTCAACTCTACTTCGCCAACCCCATAAAAGCCCACTGCCTTAAGAAAGCTGGTAACATGGTCAATTGGTGAAGGTCGCCAGCGACTTATGCAATATGTGCCAGAGCCAAAATCGGGTGGATACTGTCTTATTTTATCCCAGCCGCAGACGGCAACCGGCTCTGATTTCTGGTCGAAGTAGCCACAGACATTGTACAGCTCTCTTCCAGGTATTATCTCCTGTATCATAACCTCAAAGTCTTTATTCTTTAATTTTTCAGCCGCCCAGTCAAGTTGCTTGGGGGATTCTATTACCAGGCACTTCTTTAGAAACTTCCTCTGGAAGGCTAATGAGTATTCCGGTTTGATGATATAGGGATACTCTATCTCCCTTCCCATCGACTTTAATTCCTCCGAATCATTTGGGAAGTAGGTTTTGGGATGAGGAATCCGCATTTCGGCGCATAATCTATAGAGTCTTTTCTTACTTACCAGGCTTTGCATAATCTTAAAACTTGGTAAAGGAATAATATAGAATTGCTCCAGTTCCCTTTTATGCTTTGAAAGAGTCAAAACATATTCATCAGCGGTAGCAATAATGACTATCCGACTGTCTAATTTTTTACCGAAATCTAATAATGCGCTTATGAACCCATCCTCTGATTCCGAAGGACTGAGGCACTTCAAGCGATGAGAAATATATCTGGAATATCTGGCTATAGAAACCCTTTCTGAGTCGATGTAAATTACAGGAATACCACGCTTGCCAAAACCCCTGACTACACCTAAGCAGGGTGTTACAATCACCCATGCCGAATTATGATTATTAGATTGTGTTTTATCAATAGACATCAGCTCTAATTCAATTACTGTATTATTACTCTATATAATAGCACTTTACGCATTATCAATAGTCACGATGGGTAAAGTTAAGAGGGATGTTTGATGAGGATAAAAAAGATTATAAAGCGGTTCTATAGAACTAAAACACAATCTATCATGCGGATTGCTATCATGGAGCCATTGTATGTGCCCTGTACCGTTACTGTCTGTCCCTTTTCCAATTGTCCCAGCGCCGGTGCATGTTTCTTATTAAATACACACTGGACACTCTGCAAAAGGTCTCCTTCGGCACCGGTCAGCCTGATATAATGTGTCTCAAGCTTATCCTTGATGTCTATTACGGCTACCGCACCGGTTACCCTGAGAACATTATTCACGAATTTTTCGTCTGCGGCGGCCTCATCTGTCTCATATGCCAAGAGTAGTTCTTCAACAGTTAGCTCCATTGCTGCAGGCTCTAGCTCGGGTTCTTTTTCAGATTCTGATTTTGGTAATAGTATTGGTATCTCCTCTGGTATGGGTTCAGCCTCAGGGACCGGCCTTTTTTGAGATTCCGGCTCGGGTTCTGGCTCAGGCTCGGATTCTTGTATTGGTTCTACCTCTCTTTCTCGTTTTGGTTTTGGTAATAGTATTGGTATCTCTTCCGGTATGGGTTCAGCCTCAGGGGCTGGCTTTTTTTGAGATTCTGCCCCTGGAACTGGCTCTGATTTTGGTAATAGTATTGGTATCTCCTCTGGTATGGGTTCAGCCTCAGGGGCTGGCTTTTTTTGAGATTCCGGCACTTGTTCAGCTTCTGGCTCGGGTTCAGGCTTATATAGCCTCTCTCCCTTAAGTTGTTTGTAGGTCTTTGCTATCTTCTTATAAGAACCCGATAGCAGGGGATAACCGCACCACTGGCAGGCCCAGTCTTCGGTTCTCATTGTCTCCCGACTACAATTAGGACACCTTGGCATTGAACACCTCTTGAACAAGACTATATGTAACAGCGTGGTTTGTCAACATTGCTAAAACCTGATAACCAGCGTGAATAAATGGCTTAATACTTACAGCCTGTGGAATTCTATCAGGTCAAATGTAGAATGATTGCGAATATCCCAGCAGACCAACCTTTGACCACGCTGACCTATTTTTGCAGCTATCTCATCATATGTTTGGTAGTCATCTTGTTTTAATTTAGCGTTATCAAAAAACCACAGGCTACCTTGCAGATTGTTAAACATACAAACCGTATGGCTTGACTTAATCGGTCTTACTATTGTTGTCAACAAGACAGGGCTGTAGTCCGGGTTCAAACGATACAATAATTCTGCAGCTAGGCTGGCGAAACCATCACAATCATCCTTCTTCTTAAACCATGTTGCCTGTGGGTAGCTGATACTATCATATAAGTGCCACAACCCTTCCATATGCCATTTAACCTGTTTCAGGCAAGTCTCTATTTCATCCAGGGAGTTTGCTTCTGGAAGGGGTGTCTTGAGATATCGTCGCTCACATAGCCAGCGGCGTAACTTTGACCATCTATAGCGACCGCTACGCAGCCACCATCTTAGAAAGAAATCAACAATTGATTTCATAGTCGAGTTACTCGTCCCTATAGATTATACCAATTATATACCATTAAATAGTACTAGGCTTATCCTTGGATGAGATAAGCCTATGCTAACAGATTAAGAGCATATAAAAGTGTATTTCTTCTATCCCAGTATCTTCATTGCTTCTTCTCTATAGGCATCCATTAGATACGGTATTCCAGTGACCTTGGCACACTCATCAGTGAGTGACATAAGCTCACGCCGGGTAATAGCCGGCACGCTAAAACATCTTGCACCAGCCATCAACTGCTGCAAACCAACCCTGAGCTTGTCGGCGTAGCTGTAGATTCCTATCGCACCCAGAGGGATGTTCTTTATTTCGTCAGCGCCGACGATATTTTTAACGTCTTCATAGTTAATAAATATCTCTTCTACGGTCGAGCCAAACTGACCAACTGTATTGGGTAACTTGCCATCTTTGAGCCACAGACCGATATTCTTACCCACCATGCCGGGAATCATCAGAGCCCGTCCCATGCAGACTGCTTTAACAAAAGGCGCTCCCAAAGCAAGGGCTTTGAAGATGCCGTCTTCACTGCTGAAGCCGCCGGCAAAGGCAATATCGGGTACTCGCTCGCCTCTATCGGCTAACTTGTGACAGAACTCATAGGCTGCGGCGTGTAGATAGAGACTGGGCATACCCCATTCTTCCATCATCCGCCATGGGCTCATGCCGGTACCGCCGGGAGCACCGTCTATGGTAAGCAGGTCAATTTTTGCCTTTGAGCCCCACTTTATAGCCATCGCCAGCTCACGCAGACCGTAGGCACCTGTTTTTAAGGTGATACGCTTGAACCCTAAATCCCTCAGGCGTTGAACCTCAGTGTAAAAACCTTCCTCATCAATAAAACCAAGACGGCTGTGACGCTCGAATTCCTTAATAGCGCCGTCCTTGAAAGCTGCCTGGGAAACAGGACTTGAAGGGTCAGGTGTAACGATATAACCACGTCTTTGAAGCTCAAGTGCCCGCTCTAAACTGTTGACCTTTATCTCCCCGCCGATGCACTTGGCACCCTGTCCCCATTTGAGTTCAATGGTGTCCAGGCCGTGTTTCTTGCTAACATATTCGGCGACACCAAGTCTGGTATCCTCTACATTTAGCTGGACCAGAATTTCGCCGTATCCCTGATGATAACGCCGGTAGATTTCAATACGGCGGTCCATATCCGGTGCCGCAACAACCTTGCCTTTTGAATCAAGCTCAAGCTGTGGGTCGATACCGCAAACGTTCTCACCGCAGACCAGCGTAACGCCGCTGATAGCAGCGCCAACGGCAAAATGTTCCCAGTTCTTACGGGCTATCTCCGTAGAACCCAGAGCACCGGTAAAAACAGGGATTCTCATTCTCACTTTTTTACCCCAGCCGTATTCGGTCTCGGTATTTACACTTGGGAAGGTAGCCGTATCAGGGTCACCGATAACCCCAGCTGGTAGTCCTTCGGCGCCCAGGGCGTAACCCTGTATATTGAGGTGTGAGTAATCAACGGGATAGTCCTTGTCACCTCCGGCAGTGATATAACCGAAGGGTCCGGGGTAAATTAGTTCCCTACCACGGAAGGTCGCCTTGAAGACCTCGCAGTTCCCAGTACAATTGTCAAGGCAGCGGGAGCAGAGACCGCTCATTGGCACTACGCTCTTAGAACGATTTGCGGTTCTAGTAGCTTCATTGGCGTTCGGTCGTTGCAAATTCATTACCTGACACTCCTTAAATTTATTATATTTTTACCGGAATCCCTTTATCAGCTAAATACCTCTTAGCCTGGGGGATGGAAATCTCTCCAAAATGGAAGATTGTTGCCGCTAGGACGGCTGACGCTTTACCAATGGTTACCGCTTCATAAAGATGCTCCAGTTTTCCGGCACCGCCGGAGGCAGTCACCGGTATGGATACCGCCTCGGCAACCGCCTTCGTCATCTCCAGGTCGTAGCCGTCCTTCGTCCCATCGGCATCCTTGCTGGTAAGCAGAATCTCGCCGGCACCCAGCTCCTCTACCCGCTTAGCCCAGTCCACAATATCCATTCCCGTGGACTGTTCGCCGCTCTTGACTACCACCTCAAGCCGCGGTAGATGGCTATTCGGTGGGTTTTTCTTCCCGTCAATGGCAACCACAAGTTTCTCTCTGCCAAACTGTGTTACCGCTTCTTTTATAAGCTCGGGGTGCATAACGGCGGCAGTATTTATTGAGACCTTGTCTACACCCAGGTCAATCAGTGCTTTCATATCATCAATGCTGCCTATGCCGCCGCCTACAGCAAAGGGAATTGTGACCACTTCACAGACCCTTCTTACCCATTCCAACCTTGTCTTTCTATTTTCAACAGTAGCAAAGATGTCAAGGAAGACAAGCTCATCGGCCCCCTCTCTGCAGTAGGCCTCTGCCGCTTCAACCGGGTCACGGGCATCCCTTAAATTTACAAAGTTTATTCCCTTGACCACCCTGCCATCTTTGACATCAAGACAAGGTATTATTTTTACCTCTCTCACTTTATTACCTCCTTGAATTTAACTAAATCTTGATACTCCATAACGGTGCTCATGGCATAATTTTCAGCCTCTATACCAGCCTCTACGGCAGCGGCTACCGGGTTCAAACCCCCGATAAGAACCACCCCGATTTTATTGAGCTCTACAGGAACTTCACACACCGTCTCGCTGGTATTTCCCATCAGCAGAAGTCCACCCAATCCAGCCTCCCTGAGCTTTGTTATCACTTCCTCAGTTATCGTTCGACAAATGGCCGGTATCTCCCGTAAGTTGGCCAAAATCATACCCTCTCCCCTCTCAACCGCTTCACGCACCGATGTCATTCTAGCCATGATAAATACTTCGGCAGGGTCTAGTGAGCAGCCACTGTAGTAAATGAGTTCAACGAAGCGAAGGGGCTCGTTATTCCGCATCTGTAATATGCCCCCAAATCTGGAATCCATAGGCACACCAGCTTTGAGTAATGAGCCATTAATGACGATACTGCAAACAGTAGCCAGTCCCATCTTTCCCTGTGGCACGGCTATCTCACCCAGCCGCTCTCCTGCAGAAGCTATGGCTACCAAATCACCCATGCACAGGCCCTTATCAAAAGCAGGCTTCATAGCCTGTAGTGCCTTGCTGAACCTCCGCTCAGCAAAAAGGGAAACGTTAACCGGAATAGCGCCACAGCGTTTTTCAAAGTCGAAGTCTGTCCTGAATGCCAGCAGCTCAATCCTGGAGATAGCGAGACCAACTTTATCTTTCACCAGAGCACATCTGACTTCCTCAATACCCTGCTCGGTTAGAATACGCCCATCACGTCGCCCGACGAGTTTGGTTAATCCACGCTCATCCATCAACCTAAGGTGATATCTTACTGCTCTTTCACCCAGTACAATGCCGCAGTCCTTCAGGCGACGCGCAAGCACCCTTGACCCCAAAGGTGCCTGTGAATCACCTAGCACCTTCAGGATGGAGACAGCCTTCCTCTCAACGTCTTGCGTTTCAAATCCCATTGCAGCCATTTGGCTCCTGGAAACCGTTTTCCGTAATATATCTTATAACATTCCAATAAGAATGTCAAGTATTCTGGAGATTTTTTATTTAACAACAATGTCAATTATACCGATGGTCTGTATCTTGGCCAAAATAACGTTATTAAACGGGTATCATGTGTTTAATCCTCGCTAAACAACCATTTATGAAAAGCCTTCATCTGCAACATTCGCTTGAATTGTGTGATACAAGAAAAGTGGGCTGGGCATCCCTTAATTAGCTCTCGTGTTTAACAGTCTCAAAGCCAAAAGAGGTACTAGGGAGGGCACTTGGCACATACCGACCTGAACAGTGTTGTACTTAAATACCGGTCCCCTCTATCAGG
>SDBU01000949.1_pt1 | contig 42384 bp, 41 predicted proteins | sample 2277071 | NCBI WGS metagenome assembly SDBU01 (sample SAMN10397929, study PRJNA504765) | marine sediment metagenome | isolation source: marine sediment core GS08_GC12, 126 cmbsf | place: Arctic Ocean: Gakkel Ridge, Loki's castle | collected 2008
GGGATTGGAGACAATAAACAGCACATTAACCAGAGGTAGAAGGTGGCTTTAGGCGGGTCGAACTCAATGCCTAGCCTTTTGAGGGTCTCTACCACCAGGCGCTGTCGGCGCGCATAGATTTCGCGCATCCTGGTGATGTTGTCGTCACACTCATCGAGCGCCTTGATGCCCGCATACTGAATCGCATTGAAAATACCCGAGTCCGTGTTCTCCTTGACCTTTGATATGGCCGCAATGAGTTCGGGATTGCCCACTGCCAACCCGATGCGCCAGCCGGTCATGTTGTAGGGCTTGGAAAGGGAGTTAAGTTCAATGCCTATCTCCCTGGCGCCTTCGGCGGCGAGGAAGCTCTTGGGCTTCTCATCGCCAAAGACAATCAGGCTGTAGGGGTTGTCGTGACAGATAACGATGTCGAACTCCCGCGCAAAGCGGACGAGGTCGTTGAAGAAGGCATCGGTGGCGGTGGCGCCGGTGGGGTTGTTGGGATAGTTGAGGAAGAAGGCAACCGCGCGGCGGGCTAGACATGAGGGGATGAGAGATAAGTCAGGCAGGTAATGGTTCCGGGTGAGGATAGGCACCTCTGCAGGCTCCCCCCCTGCCAGGATAATGCTGGCGCGGTAGGCAGGGTAACCCGGGTCAGTCAGGAGCACGGTATCTCCCTCGTTCACTGCTGCCAGACAGAAATGGTGGCAGCCCTCCTTGGAGCCGATGAGGGCGAGAACTTCTTTCTCCGGGTCAAGTTCGACATCGTAGTGCCTGCGGTACCATCTGGCGACAGCCTGACGGAAAGCCAGCATCCCCTTCTCCTCATCGGTGGGATAGCGATGGTTCTCGGGAAGTTGCGCGCGGGCGCAGAGTTCATCAATGATGGCTTTAGGCGTAGGCTCGACCGGATCACCGATAGCGAGGCTGATGACATCAATGCCTGCCGCCCGCGCTTGCGCAATCTTCTGCCTCAGTTCCATGAAGAGGTAAGGTTTGATTGCCTTGAGTCGTTCTGCAATGTGCACTACACTCTCCTTTCACGAGTGACTCTTCGAGCCGTCAAGAAATATCCGCTGTGTACAGGAATGATAACGCAGCCAGCACCGGTGTCAATTGACTTCAAGGCGCGGCTACCTTCGGCGCTGATAGTTAAGGCTTGAGAAAGGTCTGTTCAGTCGCTAAACTTCCAGTGCACTTCGTCTCACTTTACGGGAAATGGGAGTAAGCGCCATGCCTAACCAGCAGCTTGCCATCGGGATTGACATAGGCGGCACCAATACCAAGCTGGGCGTCATCAGCGCTTCAGGCAGAATCTTCCATCGCCGGGCGATACTTACCGAGGAGGCGAAGGGAGGCAAGCATCTGATGGAAAAACTCATCGCTGCCACCCGGTCACTCCTTGCCGACGCCAAAGTGGACCGAAATCTATTGGCAGGCGTAGGGATAGGAAGCCCCGGACTCATTGACGTGACGCAAGGCATGGTGGCCAGTTGTCCGGGAAAGATTCCCGGCTGGACGGGTATGGAGGTTGCCGCCCGCATGAAGAAGGCACTGGCCATTACCACCTTCATCGATGGCGACGTGAAGGTGATTGCGCGAGGCGAAGGGTGGATGGGCGCCGGACGTGGCGCCAAGCATTTCATCTGCTTTGCACTGGGCACAGGCATAGGTGGAGGCATCGTGATAGACGGAAAGTTACAGCACGGTTCGAGCTTTTCCTCATGCCTCGTGGGACACATCGTGGTTGACCCCCACGGGCCCCGCTGCATGTGCGGCAATACGGGCTGCCTGGAATGCTACGCCAGCGGGCCCAGCATTGCGGCTGCTGCTATCAGCCACATTATGAGAGGGGTGGAAACGTCCATCCGTGATTTGGTCCAGGGCGACATGACTAGAATCGATGCCTCGGTGGTGTTTGCTGCTGCTGAGAAGGGTGACAGCGTGGCGCTGGAGATCGTCGAGCGGGCTGCCCTTTATCTGGGTATTGCCATCGTCTCCGCCATTCATCTTCTGGACCCCGAGCGCATCGTCATTGGTGGAGGCGTGGCGCAGGCAGGAGAACTGCTGCTGGCGCCGGTGCGCAAGGTGGTGCGAGAGCGCATCTGGCGCCGACCCGGTCACGAGGTCGAAATCGTCCCTTCCGAACTCGGTGACGATGCAGGCATCCTGGGCGCCGCAGCACTAGCATTTGTGTCAGTCAATGAAGGCCCTGTGTCCGAAGGCCGATAGGCCACAAACTCTTTCTCACTCATCTCGAGGCATCTCGTAAGTCTCAAAGCCGCTGGAGCGGATGAGTTTGTAGGATTCCTCGTTGCCTGTGATGAAGAGGCATTCGGTGTCGGGCAGTGTTTCGATGAGTTTGAGACCTGCCTCTACACCCAGGACACTGACAGCGGTGGCGAGCGCATCGGCCTGGGCGCCTTTGGGCGCAATGACGGTGACGCTGGGGGCCGCATCGGCCGGCCAGCCGGTGCGGGGGTCAATGATGTGCGAGTAGCGCTGTCCCCGTATCTCGAAGTAGCGGTAGTAGTTGCCCGAGGTCACCACTGCCTGGTCAGAGACTCCTAACTTGAGCATAATCTTCCCTCTGTCGAAGGGGTCCTGTATGCCTACAATCCAGGGCTCACCCTCCGGCTTGGTTCCCAGCGCAAAGATGTCGCCCCCGGCATCGGCGAGCGCGCTCTTGATGCCCTTGAAGGCCAGCACCCGACAGGCTGCTTCCGCGGCCGCACCCTTGGCGATACCTCCCAGGTCCAACGAGGCAATGGGAGGGAGGAGTCGCACCGAAGAGTCGCTGGCCTCGAGCTTCACCTTGCGGAAATCCACCTGAGCTCGTGCTTTGTCCAACTCCTCCCGGGTGGGAAGTCTATCCTCCTGGGCGCTGCGTTTCCAGAGTGCAATGAGAGGGCCAACCGTAGGGTCAAAGGCGCCGCCTGTGAGCTCGGCAACGCGCAGGCTTTCCTTGATGAGTCGGAAGGTATCACCAGACACCCGCAGCGGGTGGGTCACTGCCTCCTGTTTCAGCCGTGACAGTTCACTCTTCTGGTCGTACACGCTGAGAAGTTTCTCCAGCTCCCTTATGCTGCTGAATGCGTCGTCGATGCGCTTGTCGATGGATTCTTGAGGCCCATAGGCGGTGATGGTCATCAGGGTGCCCATCAGTGAGCGGGTTCGGCTGCTGCGGACCTGGCAGGCAGCTCGCGGCAGAATTGCCGCACCGACGCAAAGCCAGACCAGGGCGCAGGAAATGAACCCGGTGGATGGGAAGTGTTTCCGAGACAATGGGCAGGTTTTCATTCGCGTAAGATATCGTCAACGGACAGGTCGGCAGTGAGGACCTGTCTGCTCCTGAGAAGTCGCCTCAAGATTGATGGCAGCTCGGTGGGCTTCAAAAGGACCTTGCCATGAACGTAGCTGGTAGAGCCTTGCATCACCGAGCTGGTGCCCGTGACGGTGGCTCTAAACTGAGGGAGAGTGGGCTTCTCAGGCAGCACGGGCGAGAGCGTCACCTCGGTGTTCAAGGCCAACTCCCCCGGTGTCAGCAAGATGAGTTCCACGCCTCGCGGGGAGTTGACACTGGCAGCGACCAGTTGTCCTGGCTCCTTTGACTGGCCGTCGTCGGTGGTGAAGGTTGTGGGGATGGAAAGGAGCAGCTCCTCACCCTCCTCGCCTTCGTGCTGGATGGCGCCGCGGATGGATAGAAGCTCCACCGTGCCCCTGGCGCCCCTGAGCGTGGTGGGGGGCATGCGCACGGCCAGCAGCTTACCCATCGTCTCCTCATAAGTGCTGTCGGAAATATAGACCTGACCCCGGGTGGCTTTGCCTTCAATGCGCTTGGCTAGGTTCACATTATCACCTATTATGGTGTATTCCATTCTGCGGGTGGCACCAATGTTTCCTGCCAGGAATACACCGGTATTGATGCCTATACCCATCTGGATGGAACGGATGCCATCGCGCTCGAGGGCCAGATTGAAGCCGAACAGCGCATTCTGCATCTCCAAGGCGGCCAGGATGGCGGACAGCGCATCCTCCTTTCTTTGCACGGGCACACCCCACACTGCCATGATGGCATCGCCCCCCAGCTTATCCACCATGCCCCGGTGCGCAAACACCAGGTCAATCATCACCTCGAAATACTGATTGAGGCGCCTGACCACCTCCTCCGGGCGCATGGTCAGCGCCATCTGCGTGAAGCCGATGATATCGCAGAAGAAGACCGTTCCTTTACTGAGATGCCCACCGAGTTTGAGGTCGAGGTTGCCTCCCATCACCTGTTCTACCAGCGCCGGGGAAAGATAGCGCGCCAGGGAGCTGCGGTTCTCGGCTTCCTGTTTAACCTCTTTGACGAGCTGCGCGTTGCGGATGGAGATGGCTGCCTGGCTGGCAATGCCTGCCAAGAGATGGAGGTCCTCCTGGTCGAAGCTCGCGGTGGCGCTGGAGGTATCGATGTAAATGAGGCCCAATAGCTGGTCCTGACAGACGAGTGGCACACACATCATGGAGCGGATATTGGCGCCGGCTATGGACTTGCGGCCCTCGAAGCGCTCGTCCGCCTGCGCATCCGCGGAGAGGACGCCTACCTTCCCATCAACGACCTCGGAGATGATGCTCTGGGAGACGGCAATCTCCTTGGCGTCACCCGGGTGGCGCCTCTTAACCACGCGGGGGACAAACCCACCCGCGCCGTCCTCGCTCTGGAGCATGATGAAGCCTCTCTCCGCCTGCGCGAAGAACCTGAAGAGGCTGTCCATGATTCGCTCCAGAAGCGAGTCGAGCTCCTGCACCACGCCTATGGTCTCAGCCACCTCCTGGAAGGTGCGCAGTCTCAGCACCAGCCGCCTGGTGTCCTGGGCTCGAGCATCGGGAACACTAGCCAGAATCTGGGAATCCGTCGGCGGCCGCGCATCAACCTTCTGAAGTATCTGCTGGGAGGAGGATTCAGGCGTGTCCATGATGACGGCCACATTGCTCTCTTCCGCAGCCCGTTTCTCAGACTGGAAGCGGAAGATGGACTTCCGTATCCTGATTTCATCACCTTCCTGGAGCAGTCTGCGTGAGACGCGCGTGCCGTTGACGTAGGTGCCATTGGTGCTGGCCAGGTCCTCGATGACAAAGCCTTCCTTCGTGCGCAGGATGCGCGCATGTTGACGGGAAACGCTTTTGTCATCAATCACCACCTGACAATCGGCGCTACGGCCGATGAGGACGGCATCCTCCACATCGAAGGTATCCCAAGGCACATCGCCGGACAACTTTACCAGTCTGGCCATCACCAACCCCACAACTTGTGATTCTTACCCCTCTTCTTCCTTTACAATTTACTGCCCACTCCACCCATATGCAACCCTTTTGCTGCCACGGGAGAAGCTTAATCTTCTTCAGAGAATGCTTGGCTGCGCGCAAGTGTGGAGTTATACTGGGAGTGGCGAAACCAGTTTCACCTTACCAGGACAGGCATCTATCCTAAAGCGTTAGCGCTCCGTCATAAAGGAAACAAGGTCATCATGTCTGAATTGACGCCCCCACATGGAGGGAAGCTTCTGCCTTTGCTCGTGGAGGGAGAAGAGCGCCAGGAGTCTTTGCAAGAGGCAGCACCACTGAAGCGGATTGTGCTGAGCTCGCGGGAGGCTGCGGACCTCATCATGCTGGGGATGGGGGCTTTCAGTCCCCTCACGGGCTTCCTGGGAAGCGGTGATTATGCCTCAGTCGTCAAAGACATGCATCTTGCAGACGGGGTTCTCTGGCCCATTCCCATCACCTTGGCGACGAGCAGGGAGCAAGCCGGGTCGTTAGCGGAAGCTGAGAAGGTGGCTCTGGTCAGCGAGACTGACGGCGAGATGCTTGCCATCCTGGAGCTTCGGGAAAAGTATGAATACGACAAAGAGCTTGAAGTGAAGGAGGTGTTCGGGACCACCGCTGCCGCCCATCCCGGGGTGGCCAAGGTCTATGCGCAAGGGGAGGTGTATCTAGCGGGTCCAGTGAAGGTCTTAAGTGAAGGGGGCTATCCCGAACGGTTCCCCCAGTATGCGCGGCCACTGGAGACCAGGCAGATTTTTCGAGCAAAGGGATGGCAAACCATCGCCGCCTTCCAGACCCGAAACCCCATCCATCGTGCTCACGAATACTGCACCAAGATTGCGCTGGAGACCAGTGACGGGCTTTTCATTCACCCCATCGTGGGGCGGCTCAAGCCCGGGGATGTCCCCGCGGAGGTGAGGCTGAGATGCTATGAGGCGCTGCTTAAGAATTACTATCCGCCCGAGCGGGTGGTGCTCAAAGTCTATCCCCTGGAGATGCGCTACGGTGGGCCGCGGGAGGCGGTGCTGCATGCCATCATCCGGCAGAACTTCGGCTGCTCACATCTGATTGTGGGCCGGGACCATGCCGGCGTGGGAGACTATTACGGTCATTACGATGCGCAGAAGATTTTCGACCAGATTGGTCCCGGGGAACTACAGCTCAAGCCCCTGAGAATTGACAACTGCTTCTGGTGCTACCAGTGTGAGAGCATGTGCACGGACAAGACCTGCCCCCACTCTGGTGAGCAGCGCCTCATCATCAGCGGCACGGAATTAAGGCAGATGCTGAGCACCGGTGAGATGCCTCCACCTGAGTTCAGCCGACCCGAGGTGATGAGGATACTCGCTGAGTACTATGGGGTACGCGGCGCACCCCGGAAGGGGGATGACAAGGCTTGAGATTTGGACGTTTAATTGGGCGTTTGGGGCTTGACCTGGGTAAGGGTGTGGATAGAATGGCGCTGAATTTAGTTGGACATGAGCTAAGACACACGGGTGGCATTGTCGCCGGCGGATGAAAATGTCTGCTGTTCCTTCGAAGATTATGGTGGGGCGAACGGACCGCACGATGGTGGTCAAAGTCATCGGCGGCGGCACCATGGCCACCAGTTTATCCGTGAAGTGCTTCCTGCTCACTGCTTTCGATGCCAACCTGGATAGAGTGGTATTTGACCTCACCGAGTGCAGCTATCTGGACAGCACCTTCATGGGGGTCCTGGTATGGGCAGCGCGGTTGGCGGCGACGCGCGCATCTGGCTGGGCCAAGTTGGTCGGTGTCCACGACCGGGTCCGCTCCACACTGGGAGCCATGAATCTGGAGCAGGTGATGGACATTTCCGAAGAACCCATGACAGAGGAGCTTCACCTGCGTGCGCTACCTATCATAGAGGGCCCCCCTGAAGTGAGACACATCTACGAAGCTCACGAGGCGCTTGCCAGCCTGTGTCCTGCGAATCGGGAGCGCTTTGCGCGGCTCCTGGAAATCCTGGAAGCGGAGCAGAAATGCCCAGAGGACGCCGAGAAAGACAGCCCCCATTCCCGGTGATTCAGTCAGCCCTCCGGTTGGGGGAGGACGGGGCTGGCTCTGGTAGTGTCTCCGGTTCAGGAGGTGGGGGAAGTGTCGCTTCGAGTTCTTCGACCTCGGAAAGAAGAATGTTGGCCTTATCGCGCCACTCAGTCTGACTGCCCAGATGGTTGATGATAATAGCAAGCAGGTCTCGCGCCACCTGCAAACGCTTTCGAGCCAGGTTAATCATTCCCCGCTCGATGTCCTCACGGGCGCCCTTAACAAGGTGCTTGGCATTAATGTACTTGCCCCGCGCCTCCAGACGTAAATTCCAGACCATTCTGGTGCGTGTCGTCTTGGAAGGTGGACTGGTAAAGGCATGCCAGGTCAACAATCCTGCCACCAGAAACAACAGACCCGCCAATGCCAGCGGCCACCACTGTCTTTTCTCTGGTAGTAGCGCCTCCTCGTGGGCGGCGCCTTTGGCAGTCAGGAGCGCTAGCCGCACCTTGATACGTTCCAGCTCGCGCTTGACCGTCTGCACTTCGGGTCGTCTTTCAGGCTCCTTGTCGAGCATCTGCTCGATGAGCTGACTGAGCCGGGCGGGGACCATCGGGTCCAACTCCCTGGGGGATTCCGGCAGGCTGAAACGGTGCTTCTGGATGATCTCGGTCGGGGTGCTGCCCGGGAAGGGAAGCCTGCCTGTAATCATCTGGTAGAGGGTGACGCCCAGGGAATAGATGTCAGTCCGCGGGCCGGTGCGCCGCCCCTCCGCCTGCTCCGGCGCCAGATACTCCACGGTCCCCACAATGCCACCCGTCAACGTGAGTTGAGTGACCTCGGGCACCTTGGCCACGCCGAAGTCCGTGACCTTTACCTTGCCCGTTTCATCGAGCAGCAAGTTGGCAGGCTTGATATCACGATGAATAATTCCACTCTGGTGCGAATAGGCAAGAGCATCCGTTACCTGGAGAGCGATGTCGATGGCCTCTGTAATGGGGAGCTTCCCGTCCCGCTTGAGGATATCATCGACCGAACCACCGGGGGCATACTCCATGCAGAAGTAGTGCAGGTTCTGGGTGCGGCCGACATCGTAGATTCTGATGATGTGAGGATGGCGCAGTTGCTTGAGCGCCTCTGCCTCACGTCGGAAGCGTGTCAGAAACTCGCCACTGAGGCCCAACTGGGGAGAGAGCATCTTCAAGGCCACAATCCGGTTCCGCACCACATCCCGCGCCACATAAATGGTGCCCATGCCGCCGCGAGCGACCTCTCTCAGCACCTCGTAATTGCCAAGGCGTGTTCCGAGCGTTACCCAGGACATAATGTCATCAACCGAAAACCGGAAGCCTCCTCTGCACCTGCGCAGGTGCAGTGACTATCCTCCCTGCTTGCAGAGTTCCTCACCTCGGGCCAGCGCCAGGCCGTTTAACTTCCACAGCTCTGACCCCTTGGCCACCCGCCCAGCCAATAGCTTGAGTATGAGCTTCCGAGAAACAAGCTGCTTGGCCCCGTTCAGCGCGCCTAACATCACCATGTTGGCTACCTGCACCTCCCCCAGCGCAGCAGCCACCGCAGTGACCGGCAGACAATACGCATTCTTCTTTTCAGGGTTCGCTGCCACCAGCGAGGAGTTCGCGAAGAGCGTCCCTGCTGGCGCCAGGAGCGGCAGGAAGCGGTCGTAGGAAGGCTGATTCATCACCACCAGGGTGGTGGGCCTCTCCACCACGGGTGAGCAAATCTCCTCGGAGGAGATTACCACCTGGCAGTGCGCCGTCCCCCCGCGCACCTCAGTGCCGTAGCTGGGCAGATACGTCACATTCTTGCCTTCCTCCATGGCCGCCTGCGCCAGGAGCTTGCCCAGAAACATGACCCCCTGACCGCCGTGGCCAGCAATAATTATCCGCTCCTGCATGGCTTCTCCCAGTCCTTGTAAACCCCCAGTGGGAAGCAGTTCTGCATTTCCTGCTCGACGAAGCGCAGGGCTTCCTCAGGCGGCAGGTGCCAATAGGTGGGACACGGGGAAAGCACCTCCACCAGGGAAAAGCCTCGCTCTTCCATCTGGGTGTGGAAGGCCTTCTCGATAGCCCGCTTGGTATGGCGGATACGCGCCGGAGTGCTGAGGGCGGTGCGTTCCAGATAAGCCACGTTACCGAGGACGGAGAGCAGCTCACAAACCTTGATGGGGTGCCCCTCGTGCGCCGGAGAGACATCACGCCCCCGTGGGGTGGTGGCAGTTCGCTGTCCGGGCATGGTGGTGGGCGCCATCTGTCCACCGGTCATGCCATACACCGCATTGTTGATGAAGATGACGCTGATATTCTCGCCGCGGTTGGCGGCATGAATGATCTCGGCAGTGCCTATGGCGGCCAGGTCGCCGTCACCCTGATAGGTGAAGACGATGCGGTCGGGCCTGACGCGCTTGATGCCGGTGGCAACGGCCGGGGTTCTGCCGTGTGCGGCCTCGCTCCAGTCGATGTCAATATAGTTGTAAGCCAACACCGCGCAGCCCACCGGCGCCACCCCGATGGTCTTACCACGAATATCCCACTCCTGTATAATCTCCGCAATCAGCCGGTGAACAACCCCGTGTCCACAGCCGGGACAGTAATGGGTCAGCACCGGAAAGAGCGTCCGGGGTCTTCGGTATTCTCTCACCACGATTCGAGTTCCTCTATATAATCAGCGTTTCGAGACTGAATGTTCAGTCGGTCGTCGCAGCATGCGCAGGACCGCCCGTCTGATCTGGCTGGTGGTGGGCACGCCGCCACCGGTTCGGCCTACGAAAGCCACCGGACAGCGACCCTCCACCGCAAGTTTCACGTCCTCCACCATCTGTCCGGCGCTCATCTCCACCACCACCATACCCTTAACCCGTCGGCTGGCGCGGGCGATAGCTCGGGTGGGGAAAGGCCACAGGGTAATGGGCCGAATCATGCCCACCTTGTGCCCCTGAACTCGCGCCTCCACAACCACCTCCTTACCGATGCGGGCGCAGGTGCCATAAGCCACCAGCAGCACCTCGGCATCCGTCGCGCTGGTGGATTGGTAGCGCACTTGCCTTTGTCGGATTTGCCGATACTTCTCCTGTAGGTGTCGGTTGAACTCCTCCAGTTCCCCTTTGACGGGATAGAAGGACTTCACGATGTTGCGGGCTCTCTTGCCGGCGCCGGAGAGTGCCCAGCGCTTGGGTGGGAGCTTCCGCTTGGGGGGCTTCCTGAAGACCACCGGCTCCATCATCTGACCCACCCGCGCATCGCTTAAGATGAGCACCGGGATGCGGTAGAGGTCGGCCAAATCAAAGGCTTCCATGACCAGGTCCACCGTCTCCTGCACGGACCACGGCGCCAGCACGATGACATGATAATCCCCGTGCCCGCCGCCCTTGGTGGCCTGGAAGTAGTCGGCCTGGCTGACGGAGATGTCACCCAGCCCGGGCCCGCCCCGCTGCACGTTCATGATGACCGCGGGCAAGTCGCTGCCCGCCAGGTAGGAGATGCCCTCCTGCTTCAGGGAGATGCCCGGAGATGAGGAACTGGTCATGGCTCGCGCACCAGCAGCGGAGGCCCCATAGACCATGTTGATGGCGGCCAGTTCCGATTCGGCCTGGATAAAGGTGCCTCCCACCTCGGGCATACGTGCTGACATGTAAGCGGGGACCTCGTTTTGTGGGGTGATGGGGTAGCCGAAGTAGAAACGACAGCCGGCCTGGATAGCCGCCTCCGCCGCCGCCGCATTGCCCGTTATGAGAACCTTTTTCGCCCTCTTCATTTTCTCCGCTCAATGACCGCTGGCCAGATGGCTTGTGCACAAGTTGACCACCCAGGTCACCCGCTCTATGACGACCGGATTTCGATAGCCGCATCCGGACAGATGACGACGCAGTTCAAGCAGCCCGAGCATTCCTTATCGCGCAGGGGCCAAGCCGTCCTCACGCCCAGGCGGTTCAACTTTCCGGACATCTCCAGCACCTTCCTGGGGCACACCGACACACACAACCTGCACCCTTTGCAGAACTCCGATAAAACCCTAACGCTTGGCATAACGGGGCTCGCCTCCCCAGTTCAACTTACTTCTCAAGGTGCCGTAGAAGGTACGCTGACCTGTCTCCACCAGTAAGAGCTTGTGCGCCGAGGCTGACACCACCACCTCGACCTCGGGCGTAATCTCCGCGAAGACCTGCCCATCGAGGGTCACGCTCATGCCGCTGGGGGGGTTCTGTACACGTAGCTTAATGACGCTGGAACTCGGGACCACCAGCGGGCGATTGGTCAAGCTGTGCGCACAGATGGGAACCACCACCAGAGCCTCCAGGTGCGGCTCAAGAATAGGACCTCCTGCGGAGAGGGCGTAGGCGGTCGAGCCTACCGGGGTGGCTACTATCACCCCATCACCACTGTAGGTGGTGACCACTTCCTCGTCAATCGCCAGAGTAACCTGGGCCATCCGCGCCGGTGCGGCACCCGATATCACCACATCGTTCAGCGCCAGGCCCATGTGGCGAATCTGTTGCTCCTGATGCAGCTCACATTCCAGCATCAGCCTTTCCTTGTAGCGACACTTTCCCGCCAGGAGGTCGGGCAAAACTTCTTCCAGTTCGTTCAGCAATAGCTCCGTGAGGAATCCCAGCCTGCCCAGGTTCACGCACAGCACCGGTAGGCGTCGGCCCCCCAGCTTGCGAGCCGTGGCCAGGATGGCGCCGTCCCCACCCAGGACCACCAGCAGGTCGGCTTCTTCGTCCAGTGGGACTTCAGCACGGACGTCGTGGTCAACGACCTCTACTTCCTTGCCCAACCATTGCTTGAGCACCGCCAGGGCACGGGCAACTTCTTTCCGGCGCTGGTCAGCACAGATGATAATCTTCTTCATAGGCTTTCGGTTTCCGACCCAATCCTTATGGTGCTTGCCAAATCAGTCCCGCCTTTACGACCTTGAGATACTTCCCTCTCAATGAACCGCACCAGGCTTTCCGCATCCAATTTGAGGTCCTGGAGCAACCTCTCCCGGGGTCCGTGCTCGATGAAACGGTCAGACACCCCCAGGGACCTGAGCTTGCGGGCGTCTTTGCCCAGCCTGAGTGCCAACTCCGCCACTGCCGAGCCGAAGCCACCTGCCAGCACCCCATCCTCCACCGTGACCACGAAGGGCTGCGCCTCCAGCAGCTCAGCAATCAACTCCTCATCCAGAGGCTTGGCGAAACGGGCATTAACGAGGGTCACCATAATGCCTTTTTCCTGAAGCTTCGCGCAGGCCTGGTAACAGGGAGCGACCATGGCGCCGTAGGCCAACACGGCGCCGTCCCCTCCCCGGGTCAGCACTTCTGCCTTGCCCAGCACGATAGGTGTGCTGCTGGAGCCAATCCTGCCAGGCACCTCGGCCCGGGGATAGCGCAGCGCAATGGGGGCGCCGAAATCCAGGGCGAAAGCAAGCATGTCCTCCAGCTCCCGTCCGTCTTTGGGCGCCATCAACATCATGCCAGGCAGGTGCCTGAGGTAAGCTATATCATACATCCCGTGATGGGTGGGACCGTCCGCTCCCACCAGACCGGCGCGGTCGATAGCGAACACGATAGGCAACTGCTGCAGACACACGTCGTGAAAAATCTGGTCGTAGGCCCGCTGTAAGAAGGTGCTGTAGATAGCCACTACCGGCCTTTGCCCACCGGCTGCCAGCCCCGCTGCCAACCCCACGGCGTGCTGCTCACAGATGCCCACATCGAAGTAGCGACCGGGGAACTGCTCGGCAAAGTTCAGCGCCCCCACACCCAGGGGCATGGCCGCGGTGATGACACAGAGCCTGGGATTCCCGGCCGCCAATTTGACCATGGCACCACCAACAACGTCGGTATAGGTGCTCGAACGGCCCGGCTTCATCTCCACCTGCACCTTGCCATTCTCCATGTGAAAGGGGGAGGCGGAGTGGAAGCCGCTGGGGTCCAACACGGCAGGCCCGAAGCCGCGGCCCTTCTGGGCGTACACGTGAAGCAGTACCGGCTCCTCCAGGTGCAATTTGTCTATCTCGCGCAGGGCTTCTATCAACCCGGGGAGGTCGTGTCCATCAAGGGGTCCAAAATAGCGAAAGCCCAGGTCCTCAAAGATGCGCCCGGGCACCAGCGCATGGCGGATGCTGCTCTTGATATGCTCCAGTGCCTTCTCCATGGGCTCGCCCACCACGGGAAGCGCGTCCAGGAAATGCTTCAGGTCCTTCTTGAGTTCGTTGTAGATGGGCGCCACCCGGATGCGATTGAGATAATTGCTCAACGCCCCCATCGTGTGCGCAATGGACATACGGTTGTCGTTGAGAATGACCAGCAGCCTCTTCTTCAGCACGCCTGCATGATTGAGGGCCTCGAAGGCCATCCCGGTCCCGATGGAACCATCGCCGATGACAGCGACCACCCTGGAAGGTTTTCTTGCTTCGCAGTTGACCAAGGCGTGAGCACAAACTAATCCTAGCGCCGTCGATATGGAGGTACCGCTGTGCCCGGCAAAAAAAGCATCGTAGTCGCTTTCAGCAGGACTGGGGAACCCGGATAAGCCGCCGTATTGCCTGAGACGCTGAAAATCGTCCTTGCGACCGGTAAGAATCTTGTGGGTGTAACACTGGTGACCCACATCCCACACCAACCTATCCTGGCGGAAGTCGTAAACGTAGTGCAGCGCCAGGGTCAGCTCGACCACACCCAGGTTGCTGGCCAGGTGGCCGCCGGTCCTGGCCACCACTTCCTGGATGAGCTTGCGGATTTCACCTGCCAGCTTCGGAAGTTCCGCCACCGAAAGCTTCTTCAGGTCCGCAGGCGAGTTAACCTCATCCAGAATCACAGGCACGTTGCCCCCTCTGCTCCATGAGTTTTTCCTGAAATCACGCTAGCATCATGTGCGTCTTCGCACAGCACACGCAATCTCATCCCGATTCCGCCTCGGTGGTGAGCAGTTCCCCGGTAAGCAGCAGGTCCTCGAGCAGGCTCTTGAGTTCCGCCCGCATCCCCGTCGAAAGGTGCAGGAAATCCCCATTCACCTCTGCTGCCTGGTGACTGGGCAACTCTTTGCACCAGTGCACCTTGCAGTCCACTTTCACTTCCGCCGTGGACGGATGGACGCTGGGAGGCACGTGGAAGGAGACTTTGAGTCTCTCGCCGGGCCTCAGTCGCTCCGCAGTCAGGAAGGCGAAGCCCCGGGAGCTCAAGTCCTTCACCAGTCCTCGATGTTCCGTGCGCTCACCAAAGAAGAGGAACTTCTTGCGGCGGAAGGTGACACGACAGTGCCGCACCTGATAGCGCCGCTCCTGGCGTCGCTCCCTCCCTGACTCAACCGCGCGCCTGACATGCTGTTCCATGGCTAGGCCCCCTTTCCTAAGGACAGCAGTGTGGTCAGTTATCGGAATCGGATCCGGGGGGACCCGAATGCGGCTAAGCACTATTGAGCCCGGGTTCGAAGTCCTTCGCCACCAGCTCTCCCTTTTCATCTTTGGAGAGCATTTCCACCTTGCGTTCAGCCTCGGAGAGTATCTTTTGACAGGCGCGATAAGCCTGGATGCCCGCTTCATATTTCTTCAGCGTCTCAGCCAGGTCCAGGTCACCTTCCTCCAGGGCGGCGGCAATCTCCTCCAGCTTCTTAAGCTCTTCCTCAAAGCTCTTCTCTTTCACCTGTCTCCTCCTCGGATGGGCGCCTTTGGAAGGAATGACGGTCAACCACCGACTCCACACAGCTTATGAGGTAACCCCTGTCAAGCCAGGATTCAATCCTTTCGCCCGGTGCCACTTGCCCGGCTTCCTTGATGACCTCTGCGCTATCCGCCCTCCTGGTTATACTATACCCCCGGGCCAGCACTTTCAAGGGGCTCAAGTGCTCCAGCTTACCCCCTAAGCTTTCGAGGGCGTGGGTACATCGTTCCAGCCCTCGGCGCACTGCCAGGGATAGCCTCTGGCTGAGGTCGTCCAGATGCTGTTGACGCAGCCTTACCGCCTCCAGTAAGACGCGGGGACGAAGGAGGCTGCGGTATCCGGCCAGCCTGGTCTTGCGCTCGCTGATTTCTCTGCGCGCCAGACCGGCAAGCTTATCCGACAGGGCGCGCAATCTACTTACCAGTTGTTCTTCTTCAGGAACGACCAGTTCCGCGGCTTCGCTGGGGGTGCGGGCGCGCCGGTCGGCTACCAGGTCGCTGATGGTTACATCGATCTCGTGGCCCACTGCCGAGATCACCGGAATCTTGCTGGCGAAGATGGCCCGCGCAACGACTTCCTCATTAAAAGCCCACAGGTCTTCGAGGCTGCCCCCTCCTCTGCCGGTGATGATGACCCCGAACCCGCCAAGCCGGTTAAGGTCCGTAATCGCCCGGGCGATTTCCCCAGCGGCAGCTTCGCCCTGCACTGCCACCGGATAGATGGTAATGTGCACCCGCGGGAAGCGGCGATTGATAATCTCGAGCATATCTCTGATGGCAGCACCGGAGGGACTGGTCACCAGGGCAATATGTCTGGGCAGGAAGGGGATAGGCTTCTTGTGCTCAGGGTCGAACAGGCCCTCCTTGGCTAACTTCTCCTGGAGCTGCTGGAAGGCCAGCTCCAGGGCACCGATACCTCTCGGTTCCAGCACTTCTGCGACAATCTGATATTCCCCACGGGGCTCATACACCGTGAGGCGGCCGCCTATGATGACCTCCAGGCCATCGTTCAATTGAAAGCGCTGACGGGCTGCCAGCGGCCGCCACATGACCGCGCGCAGTTGCGCCCGCTGGTCTTTCAGGGTAAAGTAGAGATGTCCTGAACGGGGCCTCCTCAGGTTGGAGACCTCTCCGGCCACCCAGACCCAGTCGAAGCGCTCCTCCAGCGTGCCTCTGATGAGGCGGGTCAATTCGAAGACACTATAGACCCTTCGTCCCGCCTCGTCCGTGTCGTCAAATAACTGAGGGTCGCGGTCTGGCTCCATGGGCTATTCACCTGTTGCCTGCGTTTCACTCTCACCCGTCGCAGCGGTTTCCACCTCGGTCAGGAGACCGCGACGTTCGATGCGCTCGATAGCCGTCGCCCGACCGGTAGTTTCATCGACGGCGATAAGGACGCCCGACAGCCTGACATCGCCCTTTGCCACATCGAAGGAGGTAGGCACCCCCGTGATGACGGACCTCAGTACCCGGTCAATGCGTCTGCCCAAAACCGACTCGTAGGGCCCGGTCATGCCCAGGTCGGTGATGTAAGCGGTCCCGCCAGGAAGCAGGCGCGCATCGGCGGTGGGGATGTGCGTGTGCGTGCCCACCACGGCTGAGACCCTCCCGTCCAAGTGCCAACCCAGGGCTACCTTTTCCGAAGTCGCTTCGGCATGCACATCCACCAGAGTCACCTTTGTCTGGGAGGGAAGCTCCTCCAGAAGCGCATCCACGGCGTGAAAAGGACAGTCTGCGGGGGGCATGAAAATCCGTCCCAGGAGGTTGATGACAGCCACCGGTACACCTCCCCGGCTTTCCAACACCGTCCAGCCCCGACCGGGCGCCTCGGGGGGGAGGTTGGCCGGCCTCAGCACCCTGGGATCGGCTTGCAGGAAGGACATTATTTCCTTCTGCTTGAAGACATGGTCGCCCATGGTCAGACAATCAATCCCGACGCCGAGCAACTCCAGCGCCAAAGGCGGTGTCAACCCGGAGCCGCCAGCAGCGTTCTCCGCATTGGCCACACAAAGCTGGATGTCAAGCTCGTCGATGAGCGCGGGCAGTTGCTGTTTTACCATGGTCCTGCCCGGGCGGCCTACGATGTCACCTATCATGAGCACATTCATGATGCTCTCGCACTCAACCGTTGGTGGAAGTTCCCCTCAGCGGGCGAACTCAACCGCTCGGGTTTCCCGGATGACCGTCACCCTCACCTCACCCGGATAGCTCAGCTCCTGCTCGATCTGCTTAGCAATATCACGACAGAGCTTGTTGATTTCCCGGTCAGGAATCCTGTCGGCATTCACGAGGACCCGCACCTCACGGCCGGCCTGGATAGCATAGGACTTGTCCACCCCCTCGAAGCCGCCCGCGATCTCCTCCAGACGGGTCAGGCGCTGAATGTACCTTTCCAGGGTTTCTCGTCGAGCTCCCGGTCGGCCGGCGGAAACCGCATCCCCCGCCGCCACCAGCGCCGTGTAAATGTAACTGGCCTTCTCTTCACCATGGTGGGCGGCAGCAGCGTTGACCACCTCCGGCGGCTCTCCATAACGCTTGGCCATGTCCCCACCAACAACAGCATGGCCACCTTCCATCTCATGGTCGGTTGCCTTGCCTATGTCGTGGAAGAGTCCACAACGTTTGGCCAGGCGCGCATCCAGGTCAAGCTCGGCAGCAATCATGCCACTCAAGTGCGCCACCTCTATGGAATGCTGGAGCACATTCTGGCCGAAGCTGGTGCGAAATCTGAGTCGTCCCAGGAGATTGGCCAGGCGCGGGTGAACCCCTCTCAAGCCCACCTCCAACACGGTCTGCTTGCCCACTTCGCGGATGACCTGATCGACCTCCTGGGCGGTGTCTTTGACGACCTCTTCAATGCGCGCCGGGTGAATGCGACCGTCAAGAATCAGCTTCTCCAGAGCTCGTCTGGCCACCTCGCGGCGGACACTATCGAAGGCTGAAAGCAGCACCACGCCAGGGGTGTCATCGACGATGACGTCCACCCCGGTGGCTTTTTCAAAAGCGCGAATGTTCCTCCCCTCGCGGCCGATGATGCGGCCCTTCATATCGTCGCTGGGAATGTCAACAGAGCTGACCACGCTCTCCACAGTGTGGTTGGTGGCACAGCGCTGGATGGCCGCCGACAGGATGTTCCTGGCCTGCTGCTCGGCAGTCTCCTTGGTTTGTTCCACTGCGCGATTGATGTATTCCGCGGATTCGTGCTCCAGTTCATCGCTGAGCCGCTCCAGCAGCATTTTCTTGGCTTGTTCGCGGCTAATGCCACTAATCTGATGGAGCAGGCTCTTCTCTTTCTCAATCAGCTCTTCGAGTTTCTGCTGCTGGTGGGAAAGGTCCTCCTCGCGACGGGTGAGCTTGCCTTGCACTTCCTCCAGATAATGCTCCTTTTTGGCCAGGATGTCCACCTTGCGGTCCAGATTGTCCTCGCGCTTGCTGAGGCGACGCTCCAGTTTTCTCAGCTCCTGTCTCTGTTCCTCAGCCTCCTTATCCAACTGTTCGCGGCGGCGAAAGAGCTCCTCCCGGGCTGCCAACTGGGCTTCCTTCTTGGTGCGGTCCGCCTCCTCACGAGCCTGGCGCAGGTGCTTTTCCGCCTGTTTCTCCGCCGACTGCTTCCAGCGCAGCGAAAGGAGCAGCCTAAGCAAATATCCCAGCAGCAGGCCCACTGCTACCACACCCAATAGCTGATAGATTGTGAGATTCATGCGCCTCACCTCCTCTCCCGCCCCGGAAGCCCCCCCTTCATGAGAACCCCGAAACGAGGAATCACTTGCGTCTCTACGAAGGTCGATCTGATGGTGAGGGGTCTCGAAGTGAGATATGGGTAGCAGGGATTTAGAGCGTGCCTGGTCCTGAAGCGCGTATCCAGCTAAAAGGGAACTGCATCCGGGAAAGATCTCGCAGCCTCATTCCTGATGGTTCTCGCCATGGTGACGCATTCCTGAGCACCGGGCTCAGAAGTGAAGTAATATACCCCGTCCCCCAGGAAAGCGCTTCCCGGATAGGAAGCAAAAAACGTGATTCTAAGCGCGAAAATGCTCCCCCACCCAGCAGCCATAATAGCTCCCCGTGGGGCCGCACCCATTTCGCTACTCTAGCCAGATCGTGTCTCAGTAACAATTCCAGATAGCCCTTGGCATCAATGCCAACAAAATCTCGCCTCTCAGGAGTCCCTACCCTCGGAAAGACCAAAAACAGCAGTTAAGAAAACAATAACCCTTTTGATCCACCTTTCTTTGCTACTACACTTATTTACAGCAATTATGCTTCTTGACTTAACTATTATTCACAGACGGGTGAAAAGTCAAGCAAAAAAGCCAGCGGCCACAGATTGTGACTAAAAGGAGCAAACGGCAAACACGCAGGACGTGGTTTTTCGCTTGACTTAAGGGCATGGGAATGTAAAATCTTAAGAAAGGCAGGTAAGAAGGAGTCCGCTGGTGGTTAACGTTTCCCGGATGAGCAAGAAGAAGCTGGGCGAGATTCTCCTGCAGGCTGATCTCATCACCCAGGAGCAGGTCGAGGAAGCCCTGGTTGAGCAGAGCCAGACCGGGGAACTCACGGGTGAAATCCTGGTGCGCAAGGGCTACGTTTCCGAGGAGAACATTGCCGAGACCATTGCCAAGCAGTTCTCTCTGCCCTATATATCTACGGAAAAGTACTACAGCCCCCCCGAGGTGATAGACCTCCTGCCTGTGCCCTTCATGCAGAAGAACCAGATAGTGCCCCTGGACCGTTTCGGTAACACCCTGACGATAGCGGTGGCCGGCGCCTTCGACGATGAGATACTAAGGAAGGTCGAGGAGATGACCTCCTGCCAGATTCAGGTCTATGTCAGTACCATATCCGACGTGCGGACTGCTATCGAGCGCTACCTGGAAAGCAAGAAGAAAAGCTCGCGTCAGGCAGTGGAAACCCAGTGGTAACTTCGTCATCTCTGCTGACGTGACATCCCAATTCTTTATCGTGCGTGCTCGCCTATCTCTTGTCCTAACTTACCCCGCGCCTTTGCGCCGAGTTGAACCTGGGCCGATGCCTTTCGATTAGGTCTGTGGCTCTCTGCTGAGCAGCCTCCAGGCTCGAAGTCGGTTGCACCCGAACAGTGGCCACTCTTCTCAGCAACTGGCGCAGGCGGTTGGAAAGTCCATTCTGGGCCTGGAAGAGCGCATAAGCCTCTCGACGGATGTTCTCGGCAGCACCTATGTAGATGGGTTTTGAGAAAACGTCGTAGCAGAGGTACACGCCTGTCGAGGTGGGCAGCGCGCGTAGAAGCGCGAAGGAAAAGTGGGAATTGGCCGCCAGGATATTGCCTGTCTTGAGGAAGATGCGCACCTCAGCCAGGGCATCTACGTCTCGGTCTCCGAGCAGGCGCAAAAACTTCACCAGCAGACGGGCAGCAGCTTCCGCATCCGCCCAAGCCCGATGACGGCTGGCTATCTTGATTCCCAGCTTCTCTGCTGCCGCCTCCAGTCCATGCCCATGCCAGGTAGGATAGAGCCGCCGCGATAGGAGAAGTGTGCAAAGCGCGGGGCACTCCAATCCCCTCTTGGTAGCCAGCCTCAATTCGTGGTCCACAAAGGCCCAGTCGAAGCTCACGTTGTGCGCCACGAATACGGAACGCCCTAGAAAGCGGCGAAAGGCTTTGAGGACTACAGCACTGGAAGGAGCCCAGCGCACCATGGCCGTGGTTATGCCCGTTAAACGGGTGATAGGGCCAGGTACACGTTTTTGGGGATTGACCAGACTTGAAAACCGCTCCACTATCCTGCCCCCCTTGACCCGGCAGGCAGCCAACTCCGTAATTCTATCCGCCGGGGGAGAAGTCCCCGTGGTCTCCACATCGACCACGGTGAAGGTAAGCTTCGAGAGGGGCAGGTATTCCAGGTCGGTGTCCGTCAGGCTCCAGCGCCCGGGCGGTGCCTCGACGACCTGGAGCTGGGCTTTGAGTAGGCTTCTCATCAATTTGCGCGCCAGCGTCTCAGATACCCGAGTGAGCCCAGGACCTGTCTGGCGAGGGTCTTTGCTGATACCGAGGAGGGGCTTTCAGCCAGGACTGCCAGCGCCTTCTCCAGTAGCGTATAGTCCGTGGCAAGGTAGTTGTCGTCTTTCATCCCAGCATCCGCAGGATGTGTTCGGCAAGTGTGTCGCGGTTATCGTGGGTGACCTCAATCAGATTCACGCCTGGACGGACTTTCAGCTTGCGGGTGAAGGCAGTCTCTTTGCAGGTGATGGTGGCCACCACAGGCAGGCGGCTGTCAAACACCTCTGTCACCACCTCTCGGAAGGCGCGGGAGTAAAGCTCCATCTTGCCAATCTCGTCGATAATAATCACCTTTTCTTCCACGAGCGCCTCCCTGATGGTCTTGACCCCCAGCTCATCGAGCGCTGACACGTCCACACCATACTTCCCCACCCGACAGGGGCTTTTGAAATCCACGTGCGCAAACACCCGGGATTCACCCGTCAAAAGCCTCAACTCAAAGCCCAGCCGCCGACCTTTTTTACGTATCTCCTCGGTATAGAAGCCCTTAGCCCGGCCGCAGAGCCTGGAGGTGAGCTTCTGAATGACACTCGTCTTGCCCACTCCCGGTCGTCCGCTCAGCAAAATCTTTACAGCCATGCGCTCACTTCAGGAATAGCGTGGGTGACGTGAGCTGTTACCGGTTCAGTCACAAACCACCGTGCGTCTTAAGCGCTTTGGGGAGACAGACAAGGATGTCGGTGGCAATCAGTGACATCTCACCTTTTTCCTCTTTGGCCAGGTCGCCTGCTTTGCCGTGCAGAACCTCAAATTCTTTCGGCCCTAGAAACGATCCAGCGTTCCGCCAAGCTTCTACCTTTATTCGTTATCTCATAGACCGCCTGAGTTACAAAAGGTTGGGCCATTCGCCCCATCCATGAACCTCATACCGGCAGTCGTCTATGCTCACGAACCAGATTTTCAACTCGGGAAAGGCCTCGGCAATCCTGCTCCAAGCGACTCCATACTGTCTTGCTCGCTGGTTCATGCCACGGGCGAACCGTACAGGCAAGGCCATGACACACTCATCGGCGCCTCCATTAAGCCTGGATATGGCCCGAAAGAAGGCTTCATAGAACTGCTTTGACCTTTGCGGCGGCTTCTCCTGGAAGCCGATGCATTCGACTGCAATCGTTCGGCCACCCTTTTCCGCCAGTATGTCTGCCCCCGTTTCTCCCTTCTCACGACGTGGGTTCTTCACTTTGTAGCCTTGGCGTGGCAACAACTTGCGAAGCACTGACTCCACCTGCCACCCTGTCACAGACTGAGCCACTTTCAACACCTCCTTTGCTGCTTGATGGCAGCAGGCAGGTACGCAAGGATGTCGGTGGCAATCAGTGACATCTCACCTTTTTCCTCTTTGGCCAGGTCGCCTGCTTTGCCGTGAAGATACACGCCTAGTTGAGCGGCTTCGAAAGCGCCCAATCCTTGCGCCCAGAGACCGGCAATGAGACCCGTGAGCACGTCGCCACTGCCTGCGGTCGCCATTCCGGGATTGCCGGTGGTGTTGACATAGTGACGTGTGCCCTCCGTGACCACGGTGCGGTGCCCTTTGAGCACCGTTACCAATTCGTGCTCATGGGCAAAATCGCAGGCTGTATTCAGTCGGTCGGCCTGCACTTTCTTCGTTGTGCTGTCTATGAGGGCTGCCATCTCCCCCGGATGAGGGGTGACGATGGTTTCGGAGTCTCGTTTGAGGACAGTAGTATCCTGGCGGCAGGCATAGAGAGCGTCGGCATCCAATACAAGCCTATGTGAGAGCCTGCTGATGAGCTTCAGCACCAGCTCCTGGGTCTCCTCTTTGCGTCCCAGTCCGGGGCCCATAGCCACCAGGTCGAAGCCTCGAGCAAAGTCAACAATCTCATCGAAGCTGGCAAGCCCCAGCGCCCCTCCTCCTTTCACCTCAGGTAGGGGATAGGTCATGCAGGCGGTGAGCTTGACCCCCATGATGGCATTCAGGCTGGCGGGAATTCCCAGAGTAACGATGCCTGCACCGGCGCGCAGCGCCGAAGCGCTGGTCAGATAAGCAGCACCTGTCATTCCGGTCGAGCCGGCAAGCACCAGGACTTTGCCAAAGTCCCCCTTGTGCGTCTCTGGCTTGCGGTGCGGAAGCTCAGGCAAGGTGTTGACTTCGGTTGGCATCTGGCGCCCCCGAAATGCAAGCTGAAAGAACCTCTACCTTTACCTGCGACGGACGGCCAGGCGGTTGATGAGACCAGCGATGTAACCGGCGCCGAAGCCGTTGTCGATGTTGACGACGCTCACGCCTGCGGCGCAGCTATTGAGCATGGTCAGAAGCGGCGCCAATCCGTGGAAACTGGCCCCATAGCCCTGGCTGGTGGGCACGGCAATGACGGGTTTATCCACCAGCCCACCCACGACACTGGCAAGCGCGCCCTCCATGCCTGCTACCACTACGAAGACGTTTGCGCGCAGGAGCAGGTCTGACTGACCAAGCAAGCGATGCATACCTGCCACCCCCACATCGTAGGCGGTCTTGACGCGGCAGTCCATGACCTCGGCTGTGACCCGCGCCTCCTCTGCCACCGGTATATCAGAGGTGCCTGCAGAGAGGACGGCAACCAACCCTCTTGGTCTGGCAATCTTACCCGCGCGCACCACGATGGCACGGGCTTTCTGGTAATACTTGGCCCGGGGGAATTCCTTCTGGAATGCTTCGTAAATCTCCGGGGCGGCGTGGGTCGCCAGCAGGTCGGCCTGCTGTTCAATAATGGCACGCGCGATACCAAGCACCTGTTGACCGGATTTGCCTTCACACAAGATAACCTCCGGGAAGCCACAGCGCAGCGCCCGGTGATGGTCAACCTTGGCAAATCCCAGGTCCTGGTAAGGGAGCAGCTTCAGCTTCTGGAGCGCCCTGGTGGGTGAGAGCTTCCCGCTGCTCACCTCTTGCAACAATTTCGCCAGGGAAGCCCGGTCCACCCTACACCCCTCCCCGCAGTTCCTCGCTGGGAGACTCGTCCACAAAGTCGATTAAATGCACCGGGGAGATGACGGCGGAGGCGATGTTGGCCAGATGGGCAGCCACGCGCTTGAAGTAACGGGATAGAAGCGCATAGGCTACGGCCTGCTCGGTGGGCAGGTTGTCGCGAATCAGTTGGCTAATCATCATGTCACAGCGCTTGGTCAGACTGCGCAGGGCCGTCATCACCTGTTCCGCCAGGTGGGTATCGGAATCGTTGAAGGCATGCTTGGTGCGGGAGAACATCCCCTTGATTTCCAGCAGGATTTGTCTCAGGGAATAGGCGTAGGGCCCATGTTCGAAGTTGCCGCCGTAGATGTCCGCCACCTGGTAGATGTTCTTGCAATAATCGCCTATACGCTCCGCATCCTTAATCACGCTCATGAGCACCAGGCAGGCGGACGCGTTCACCCCGGGCGCGACGGTCAGGTGTTCGACCAGTTCCTTGCGAATCTGCCTTTGCTCCTCATTAACCTTCTTATCGCGGGCGAAGATGGCATCACGCACCTCGCCCGCCTCCTTCTCGCGCATGAGCACCGCAGTGGCAGTGTCAAACATCCACTCGCCATCGTCGAGCATGTCGCTGAAGTGCTTGAGCATGTGTTCCAGAAGCCCTCTGGCACGTAACGCCTCCAGTATTCGCTTCAACATGACTTATCCCCCAACACCATAAGTATTACCGCCTGGAAAGCAGTATCAAGAGCAGCGGGATGAGATAGAAACTAACCGCCACCCACAGCAACGCGAACGTTCTCCGCTTCGAGGCCTGCGCCGCAAAGGCCTTCGCCAATGAAATCGGAATGAACCGCAGCGGATAAAATATACTAATGCCAACCACGTTAAAAAGCAAGTGGCTAAATGCCAGGGTCAGCCCTGCTACACCCGGGAGGGTTGCCAGCGCCGCCAAAAAGCAGCGCACCGTGGTGCCTAGATTTGCTCCCAGGGTATAGGGATAGATCTGTTCGACCGTGAGCACCCCAGCTCCCACCAGAGGCACCACCAAAGAGGTGGCAATGGAGCTACTCCCCACCAACGCTGTCAGGAGCAGTCCGAATAGGAGCGCGCGTGCCGGATGGCGAAAAACAAAATCGAACACGGTCTCCACCCTTCCCACAACTGCTCGCCTGGCGAGCTTCACCATGAAAACCAGAGCGACAAAGAGCATCGCTGCTGACAACACCAGGAGCACCCCACCGCCCACCTTGTGGTGAAGCCCAGCCCTTTCGGTAAGCAACTCTTTCATGAAGTCAACGACAGGCTTGGTAATCACATTGATGGCGTTACCGACCTTGACCCCTCCGGCATCAGCAAATCCGCCCGACAGCCTCTCTGCCATCCGCTGCAGGGGGTGTAAGTAATATTCCAGAGGGAAGAGCACCATCACCGTCAATAGATTGAAGAAGTCGTGAACGATGGCCCCTCCGAAGGCTCGCCTGAACTCCCCCCGCCTGGTGATGTGCCCCATGGAGACCAGCGCATTGGTTACGGTGGTACCGATGTTGGCCCCCATGATGATGGGGATGGCCAGGCCTACATCGCCTGAGGCGGAGCCAATCAGCGCCACTGCCATCGAGGTGGTTGCCCCCGAGCTCTGCAGGATGCTGGTGGAGAGGATCCCCACGAAAAGACCCACGAAGGGGTTTTCAATGCCCTTGAATAGGGCCTTAACCAGACCTTCGCCCAGGAGCTCGAGGCCCCCTCCCATCATCTTGATGCTGAGCATAAAAAGATACAACAGCGTGATGAAGAGGAGTCCTCTACGCAGGGCTTCCCATCTCTCGGAGTTCATGGCAACTCCGTCAGCATTACTTTATTTTCATAAGGTGTGATTGCAATCACCAGGCAGATGCGGGCGCCGGCCCGGATAGCCGCTAGATGGATGCCTCCGCAGATGATGGGGGTGCGCGCGTGCAACTCACACCCCTCCCCGCAGTCCCCAGATGTCGGGCTCATCCAGGAAATCAATACGGTCCAGGGGGGCGACGACGGCAGAGGCAATGTTGGCCTGGTGGGCGGCAACACGTTTGAAATAGCAGGACAAAAGCGTATAGACCACCGCCCGCCGCGCAGGCGGGTTGTCGCGCAGCAGTTGGCTGGTCACCATATCACAGCGCTTAGTGAGACTGCGAAGCTTGCCAATAACCTCCCCGGCCAGATGGGTATCAGAATCGTGGAAGGCCTGCTTGGTCCCGGAGAACATCCCTTTGATTTCAGTCAGAATTTGTCTCAGGGACTCCTCATAGGAACCCTGCGCGAGGTGGCAACCGTAATTGTCGGCCACCTGGAAGATGTTCTTGCAATAATCGCCTATGCGCTCCGCATCCCTGACCACGTTCATGAGCACCAGACAAGCGGGGAGGTCCACCTCCGGACGCAGGGTGAGGTGTTCGACGATTTCCCTGCGCACCTGCCTCTGCTCCGCATCGACCTTCTCATCGCGGGCGAAGATAGCATCCCGCACCTCGCCCGCCTCCTTCTCGCCCATCAGCACCGCCGTGACCACGGCGAACATCCACTCGCCGTCGTCCAGCATGTCAGTGAAATGGTCGAGCATGTGCGCCAGAAGCCCCTTGCCCCGCAACGCCTCCAATATCTGCCTTAACACGTCTCTACTCTCCCAAAGTAAGTAACATCACCTGAAAATAAGGAACAACAACAGCGGGATAAGATAGAACGTAATTCCCACCCACACCAAGGCCACCGTTCTCCGTCTGGCCACCTGCTTACTGAAAGCCTTCGCCAGCGAGATGGGAATGACCCGCAGCGGATAGAATATGCTAATGCCTACAATGTTAAATAGCAAGTGGCTGAAGGCGATGGTCAGTCCCCCTATACCTGCATCGAGGGTAGCCAGCGCCGCCAGCAAAGCCGTCACCGTGGTTCCCACATTGGCGCCCAGGGTATAGGGATATATCTGCGCGATGGTCAGCACCCCCGCTCCCACCAGAGGCACCACCAGGGAGGTGGTGATGGAGCTGCTCTGCACGGTCGCTGTCAGGAGCAGGCCGAAGAGAAATGCCCGGACTGGGTGGCCGAAAAGGAAATGGAAGAGCCTGCCTATCCGTCCCACCACTGCCTGCCTGGCGAGCTTAACCAGGAAAATGAGCGCCACGACCAGCATCCCCACCGACAATGCCAAGAGCAACCAACCGACCACCGTGGAAGGTGCTTTCAAAACATCGGTCAGGAACTCCTGGATGTGGCGAACGACGGGCTTGGTAATCATGTTGATGGGATTTCCCAGCTTCTTATCCCACCCCACACCTGCAAACGCCCCCGCCATCCCCCCTGCCAACTTCTCCAGGATATGGGTGTAACATTCCAGGGGGAAAAGAATCAACACGGTTAATATATTGAAAAAGTCGTGGACGATGGCGCTCGCGAAAGCGCGTCTGAACTCCTGCCTGCGCGTAATATGCGCCATGGACACCAGCGTGTTGGTGACCGTGGTGCCGATATTGGCCCCCAGGATGATGGGGATAGCAATGCGCGCGTAGTCCGGTGAAGTCCCCATCAGCGCCACTGCCATCGAGGTGGTGGCAGAAGAGCTCTGCAGGATGCTGGTGGCCAGTATCCCCACAAACAGGCCCACGAAAGGGTTCCTGATACCCTCGAAGAGGTTCTTGACGGTATCCTTACCTACAAATTTCAGCGCCCCTCCCATCATCTTGATGCTGAGCAGAAATAGATACAGCATGGCGATGAAAAGGAGCCCTCTGCCCACTGCTTTCAGTTTGTTAGTGTCCATTGCCCTTCCTGTAACAAGGTCCGCTAAGCAGGTGGAGAAACCGGAGCTTGAAGCTCGGGCATTGCGGATAGGTTCAAGGAAGCCACCTGTCCCCGCGCCAACATCTGATACCCTAAACCGGCAACCATGACCGCATTATCCATACAAAGCTCGGGAGGAGGAAAATACAGCGGCACTCCGCTCACGCAAGCCTTTTCAGCCATGAGTTCTGTCAGGGCACGGTTGCAGCAGACACCTCCACCCAGAAGTAACGACTTCACTCGCATACGCTGGGCCGCGTAAAGTGCCTTTGCCACCAGCACCTCCACCATCGCAGCTTGAAAACTGGCTGCCACATCCGCCAACTGCTGGCGGTCAAGTGACAAGTCCATTTCTGCTTGCGAAAAATCCTGCCCGCGACAGTGATAAAGCACTGCGGTCTTAATGCCACTAAAGCTGAAATCATAGGAATCTTTCCCCAGGAAGGCGCGGGGAAAACGGATGGCCGTCGGCTCGCCCTCGCGCGCGAGCTTCTCAATCTCCGGACCGCCGGGATAGCCCAAGCCCAGGATGCTGGCCACCTTATCGAAGGCCTCGCCGGCAGCATCGTCGATTGTACCCCCTAATCGGCGCATGTCGAGCAACTCCTCGCCGTAGTAAAGTCCCGTGTGTCCGCCGGAAGCCACCAGGGCTACGAAGGGGAGCTCAATACCCTCGTGCACCATGAAGTTGACATAGACGTGCGCGTGCAGGTGGTCAATGCCTATGAGAGGGATGCCTGCACTCCAGGCCAGGGCCTTGGCCGCGGATAGACCTATGAGCAGCGCACCCACAAGCCCGGGTGTGTTGACCACGGCAATAGCGGTCAAATCCGACAGTTCCACACCGGCCCCGTTTAAGGCCTCGTCAACCACCGGGATGATGGATTCCAGATGGGCGCGGCAGGCAATCTCGGGGACCACACCGCCGAACTTCTGATGCAAGTTCACCTGGGAGGCAACTACGTTAGAAAGGACCTCTTTGCTGTCGGCGACCACGCTGGCGGCGGTCTCGTCACAGGAGGTCTCCACACCCAGGAGCAGCGTCTGCGATAAGCTCATGACCCGGCGGTGGGCAGCTCCCGATCCATCAGCACGTCCTCGAGGTAAGTTACAGCGCGGCTGAGCTGCCGATCGACAAAAGGCTCCTTCTGCAAATCGGTGTCCGGCTCATCTTCGAGGGGTTCCTTGAGCAACCCGTAGGCTTCTTTTCGCCACTGCTCTCTGAGCTCAATCACCTCCTCGTCAGCGAAGGACACCTCAATATCCGGAGCCAGCCCGCCCGGCCCCGCATCATCCCCGCTCACACAGCGTCCCGAGGGCGTGTACCAGCGCTGGGTGGTCAGTTTCAATGCCGCCTCGCTGCCTTCGATAGGAATGATGTTCTGCACCGAGCCCTTACCGAAGGTGCGGGTGCCTACGAGGCGACCACGCTTGTGGTCCTGGATAGCTCCCGCCACAATCTCACTGGCGGAGGCGCTGGCATCATTCACCAGGACAGCAAGGGGGAAATCAGGCAGGGTCCCCTTCTTCCTTGCGGACCTGGTCTCCCCAAGCTGCGCACGTCCCCTGGTGCTGACGATGTCACCCTCACTGAGGAAAAGGTCGGTCACCGCAATTGCCGACGGATACAGCCCCCCGTGATTGAAGCGCAAGTCGAGCACCAGCGCCTTCATCCCCTCGCCCAGCAGGTCTCTGAGCGTGCGCTCCAGGTCCCGGGCCGTATCCTCCTGAAACGCCGCCACCCTGACGTAGGCAATCTTGTCCTTCTCGTCCACAAAGTAGCTCCAGCCATTAGTCTCTTTATCCCGTTTCATGCCTTTGACACTTTCAATCTTGATGACGGCACGGGTCAGGGTAACTTTGAGCTCATCGCTGCCTCGCCGATAGAGGGTGAGGGCCACCTCAGTGCCCACCTCCCCTCGCAAGATGCCCACCGCCTCAATCAGTGAGAAATTGCGGGTGGACTTGCCGTCAATCTCGCCGATGACGTCGTCCTTGCGGATGCCTGCCTCATCCGCCGGGGTGCCCTCCAGCACCGACATGACCGTAATCCAGCCTGCTGAGCGCCCGCTCTGAGGAATGGAAATTACAATACCCAAGCCCCCGAAACGACCTTGGGTTTCCTCTCGGAAGAGACGGTAGGTATCTTCGGGAATGTAGGAGCTGTAAGGGTCAAGCTTCCGGAGCATGCCCTCGATGGCGCCTTCGAAAAGCTTGTGCCTATCCACCTCCTCCACGTAGTTGCTCTCTATCTTATCCACCACCCGGGCCAATTCCTCGAAGCGGCGGAAGAGCTCATCATCCTTCTTGGCAGCCGAAACCTGTAGCGCCAGCGCCACCAGCGCCAGGATAACGATCCATCTGAAAACCTTCGTTCTAGCTATCTTCATCCCCCAGCTTACACCCTTCATCGCTCCCCCTATACTAGAAAGACTTTACCACAAATCAAATCAGACACAACCGTGCTATGACATCATCTCAGGCTACCGCTGCCTGACCGGAAAGTCAACTGAATAATGCCCCCTGCTTCAGGAGCAAGTAGCCCAATCGATACTTGACGTAAGGATGAGTTTCCGCTACCTTTGCTGGCCTGATGCTCGTGGATCCGCCCTGCGAGACATCAGCAGTCTGCGGACGGCGGTATTTCATGAAGGGAAAGGTATAATGGAGAAGATGCGCTTTGGAGTCATCGGCGCGCTGGGCGTCATAGGCAAAACACACATCGAGGCCATAGAGGCAGTGGAGGATGCCCAACTCGCCGCTGTGTGTGACGTTGACGCGGAAAAGGGCAAAGAGCTTGCCAAAGAGAAAGGCGTCCCATTCTTCCACGATTGGGAAGCGTTGGTGAAAAGTGACGCGGTGGATGCCGTAACCCTCTGCACCCCTCACCCCCTGCACCGCCCGATGGCAGTGGCCGCACTGGAAGCAGGCAAACACGTGCTTACTGAAAAGCCGATGGCCGCCAAGGTCTCAGATGCTGACAAAATGGCCGCTGCCGCCAAGCGCACGGGTAAAGTTTTAGCGGTGGTCTATCAGAGCCGCTTCAGCCCCGCAGCAATCAAGGCCAAGGAACTGCTCGATGCGGGTGAACTCGGACACCTGTACCGCACCTTCATGGACTGCACCTTCTACAAGACCATGTTCTATTACCGCAGCGCCGCCTGGCGAGGCACCTGGAAGGGTGAGGAAGGTGGCGTGCTCTACAACCAGGCGCCACATCCCCTCGACCTGTTCCAGCATTTAGGAGGCATGCCTAAGAGAGTGCGCGGGTTCTGCAGGACCACCTTGCACGCTATCGAGGTGGAGGACGTTGCCGATGCTTACCTGGAGTATGCAGGCGGCTGCCTGGGATTGATTCACACAGACGTGGTGCAGTCACCTGCTGAATTCAAGTTAGCCTTTTACGGGGATAAGGCAGCCCTCACCCTGGGCGCCAGAATGAAGTTTTCTCTGGTGCGAAATACCACACCGGTGAAGGAGTTCTCCAAAGCCTACGACGGCCCCAATATCTACGGCCGACTCAAAACCGAACCGGTTGAGGTCGAGCTTCCCGAAGCCAAGCTCACCGGACATGCCGCCCATGTTGCTGACCTTATCGCCGCCGTGAGAGCAGGCAAAGACCCCCTGGTCACCGGCGAGGAGGGCACCAAGTCGGTCGAGTTGGCCAATGCCATTACCCTTTCCAGCTTCAAGGACAAATGGGTGGAACTTCCCATTGACCGCGATGAATACGACCAGTTGTTGCAGGACCTTATCTCAGGTAAGATAGAACACCCGGCAAAGGCCTGACCCCGGGGCATCGGCTTTGCCAACTTAGGGAGAGAAAGTGCCATGAAGTATGCGCTGCATTCGGTAAGTTACGGCGGCACCGTAACCAGTGACCAGGTGGAACTACCTCTGGCGAAGATTTTCGAGAAAGCCAAATCCTTCGGCTTCGATGGGGTGACGGTGATGGCCAAGCGTCCCCATGCGCTGCCCCTGGACCTCTCCGCCGATGCGCGCAAGAAGCTCAAAGACCAGGCTGCCGAGCGCGGACTGAAAATCGTCTGCATTGCCGCCTACAGCGGCTTCGGCAGTCCCCAGGCAATTGCCCGTGAGTTGAACCTGGCATACCTTTTGGAGTGCCTCAAGCTCGCCTCTGACCTGGGGGCCAGCTTCGTGCGCAGCTTCATTGCGGGGATGGGTCGTCCCCACGTCGGCCCTTCCGCCTACCAGCAGATTGAATGGGCTGCCGCCTACCATAAGGAAGCGACCAAACTTGCTGCCGACCTGGGGGTAGTCATGGTCATCCAGAACCATTCACCCGTGGGACAGAGCTACCACAACGTCAAAGAAGTGGTGGACATGGTAAATTCCCCCAACCTGCGCGCGGCACTGGACTGTCCCTTATTGGAGGACGTAGGTGAAGCTTACGAGGAGGCTCTCACCACCTGCAAGGACATCTTTGCCCTCACCACTGCCGGCGATGGCAAGCACATCCCTGGCTCTTTCGTCCCCCTGGGCGACGGCGCCGCATCCACCATCACCTTTCGTGGTTCAGCAGTGGGGGATGGCGACTGTGATTGGCACGCTTTCTTCAGCGCGCTCAAGAGAATTGGCTACAACGGGTGGATGAATTACGAGATGTGCTCGCGCATGCCCGGAGGCGGTTCCGAAGCCAACCTGGACAAGATTTGTCAGCGGTCGTTGGCGCACCTGAAAAAGGTGGAGGCCGAAGTCTTTGGCTAGGGACAACAGGAGCTTGTAAGGCTGGTGATGAACGGAGACAACGCTCGCGCTCGTACGGCTTATTACGAACGCACTCCGGTGCGCTCGAACGAAACAATTGCGCCTGGATGCTACCTGATGGAAGTGGCCGCACCTGAGATTGCGGCGAGCTTCTGGCCCGGGCAGTTCGTTATGGTAAGGCTTCCCGACCGCCACGACCCGCTCCTGGCGCGTCCGCTGGGAGTCCACGATACTTTCACAGACCATGATGGTAAGGTGGCAGGCATCAAGATGCTTTACAAAGTCCTGGGCAGAGGCACCGCGCTTCTGGCCAATTTGAAACCCGGGGATGAGGTGGCTCTCTGGGGGCCGCTGGGGAGGGGTTTTGGCATTCCCGGCGACTGTAGCCAATTTGTCATCCTGGCAGGCGGAATGGGCGCTGCGCCCCTGTGGCCGCTAGCCAAACGGATTGCCTCATGGAAAGATGTCAGGAAGGACTGCCAGCTAGTCTATATGATGGGGGCCAGCACCCGTTCCGGTCTCTTTCTAACCCAGGAGATGGAAGCGCTCGGCGCTACAGTCCTGGTTGCTACTGAAGATGGCAGCGCCGGGGACAAGGGATTAATCACGCAAGTCTTTGCGCGCGAGCTAGAAGCAGGCCGCCTCAGCTCCAGTTGCATGACCTATGCCTGCGGCCCCGAGGGGATGTCAAAAACCATTGCCGCCTTGACTACCTCGAAGGGCATGCGCTGCGAACTGTCGCTGGAGGCGATGATGGCTTGTGGCATAGGCGTCTGCTCCGGCTGTGCGCAAAGAATAAAGAACGAGAAAAAGGGCCAGGCTACTTTTTCCGAAAGCGGACAAGGTTGGCACTACGAACTGGTCTGCAAGGACGGCCCCGTCTTCCCTGCCGACCGTGTGCTCTTTGACTGAGACGAACTGTTATGCGAGAAAGCGGGAACACGATTGCAGAACATCTTTGGCAAGCACCATGCTTGCAGGAGATAAGCATGCCGTCGGCCGAATGACCCCCGTTTGCCAAGGGCGCACGGCTACCTGCCGGGCGTGAGCAATCTCACATAAGAGTAACACTACTGCAAAATCGATGGCAGACTATAGACTACGGTTCACGCAGAGAAGCTATCATTGATTAGGAGGAGAAGCATGAACCGAATAGGTGCGATGTTTCTTGCGCTGCTTACCACCTCTGTTCTCGTTGGTGTGCCTGCAGCCTGGGGGGCGGAGTCAAGCAGCAAGGTCACAGTCCACCGCGTCCTGCTGGATGCGAAAATGCTCTACGGCGGATTTGAGGCACGCAAGGTGCTGTTCGATGCGGAGAAGGGCGTGATAAAGCTCGATCCGAATGCGCTGAAATACGCAGGAGACAAGTTCGGAACTATCGTGACCGACCCGATTGACCTGGCACCGGCAGATGAGGCAAGCCCCTACCTGGGGTCGGCAGCGCGGGTTAGAGAGGTAAACATAAAAGTCAATTGCGAGATGCCTGAGGGAAGCAAGGTATCGCTGGAGGGTTGCACGAGTTCCAGGTTTTTCCAGCGTGTCACCGCTACTGATTGGAAAGAAGCTAGAGACCTGAAAATTGGTTATTTTGTTGGAATGGGCCTATATAAAACCCCGACGACCCGGGGGCCTTTGGAAGCTTATCTCGGTCATGCCAAGGGTCGTTACCTGCGCCTGCGGCTCCTGCTGGAGGCGAAAGATGTCGAGCATCTGCCAACAGTAACATCCGTGACAGTGCGTTCCGTTCTTGAACCTGCGCCGCCGTGGAAGGGGAAGCTGCGCCTCCTCAGGTTTGATAATCAGGAGGTCGTTACCAGCCCCATAGAATTCGGCTACGAGCTGCCTGACCAGCCGGACATCGCCCGCTTCCGCGAACAATACAATATCGACGAGATTATTGAGGGGGCCAACACGGATTTCGAGCGCGCCTGGCTCCTCACTAAATGGGTAGGCTCAAAGCTCATTCTACGGGAGCGCTTTGATACCGGTTATTATCCCTGGGATATCAACAAGATCCTGGTTGACACGCCTGAGGGTCTCAGGATTAAGGGGCACTGTATGAGTTATGCCATCGTGCTCACCACGGCGCTGACCTCAATCAATATTCCCGCTCGCCACTGGTGCGAGCGCGGCTTCCGTGATTGCTCGCACGAGGTGGTGGAAGCATGGATTCAGGAGCTGGGCAAGTGGGTTTATTTCGACCCCAGCCTTTCAACCTACTACCGCGACGTGAAAACGAAGATGCCACTCTCCATTCTGGAGATGCATAACACCTGGCTTGACACCTTCCTGAAAGCAGGTGAGGACTTGAACCACCCCGGCCACACCAGTGGAGAGCTAAAGAAGCGTGTCCGCGGTCGCGACCACAACGAAATCATCGGACATGTGCGCGAAGGGAAGCCCTACGGCGGCGAGCCGGGGCGAATTGTCCGCTGGGACTGGGCACACGGCTATCTCACTACCGGCTGGCTGCAACTCACACCACGGAATAACTTCCACGGCCAGCGTGACCCGCTATTCAAGCGCTTCGCCCACAACCCCTACGGCTGGGATGGCTTTCCCTACTGGGTTGCCGCCAAGACACCTCTGGTGGGCAGACATGTCAGCAACTGGTTCACCCGTGAGCGTGACCTTTACTGGACATTGAACCAGGCAAGCATGCGCCTTGCCAAAACCGAAAAGCAAGGGGTGTTGGAGGTCGATCTCGGACATTCGCTGCCGTTCTTCGAGAAGTTTGTTGTCACCGTAGATGGCAAGGAAGTCCCCGGCGTTGGGGGTTGCTATTCCTGGCAACTCAAGCCGGGTAAGAACACGCTGCGGGTGCTGCCTCTGGACCGCTACGGGCGCAAGGGCAAGGCAAGCTTCGTGGCGCTCGAGTACCTGCCGTAGGAGAAAAAGGGGAAGAAGGAAAAGGGGGCTGGCTACTTTTTCCTGACCCCCGTATTCTTGGGAGACGGAGCAGTGAATGTGCGACGTGCTGAAGCAAAGGACATGGAAGACCTCTTGCGTATGGATTGGCTTGCTCCAGGACCATCTGCCGCATGCGAATCCACGCCTCTGGCGCGATGGCCCGAACCAGGCCAGCAACCGCGCTCGTGTGTACCAGGAGTGCCTGCACTCAGATTCGGCGAGCGCATTTGTAGCCGAAGAGAGGGGTAAGCTCATCGGGTCCATAGCAGGGCGCATCGAGACTCGTCCGGATGGTCAACCTGGAGTGGTTGGTTACATTCTTCTCGCCTACGTACGAGAAGAGTGGCGGAACCGAGGGGTCGGCTCGGCGCTGGTTGAGGCAGTGCTGAACTTCTTTGAGACAAATGGCGTGGAGGACATCGGCCTTCGCTATGTGGTGGGGAATCGAGAGGCTGAGCGCTTCTGGCACGGTCTCGGGTTTGAGCCCTTGCTCTGCATCGCCAATGCGCAACCGGCCGAGGTGCGCCGTAGGCTGCGGAAGCGGACCTAACAAAAGCGATGTTGTAGTAAGAAGTGGTTTCCCCCTTTTCCTCTAACGAATCGAGCCTGCCGCACTTATAATGGTTTCTATTCTGGTGGGAGCGTCGGAAGCCCACAGTAAGGGGATGGACAGGATGAAGAGGATTTTGTATCTCTTGGCAGGAGTGGGATTGGTGATGTTGGCATGCGGCAGTTGTGGGCGGGCGAACAACGAGGACCTGGGTGAGGCGGACGTGAACCGGGGCGAGGTAGAAACCAAGGCGCCGTCGGCCGCGGCTCCCGCTGCTTCGGAACTCGTACCTGCAGGCGAGGTCAGACCTATCGTGCTGGACAACGGCTTGACGCTGCTCTTGAAGGAGAACCACGTCAAGCCTGTGGTGACCATCCGCATCTTCGTCCAGGCGGGCAGTATGCTCGAGGACGAGCTTCTGGGCTCGGGGGTCTCACATCTCCTGGAACACCTGGTGCACGGCGGCACCACCACCACCCGCGCTGAGGAAGAGTCAACGAGACTCCTGGATTCCATCGGCTCCCAGTCCAATGCCAGCACCTGGACTGATTGGACCCAATACTACATCGACACCGCAAGTTCGTATTTCGACCAGGCGCTGGAGCTGCTAGCGGACTGGATGCAGAACTGCGCCTTCACTGATAAGGAGTTCGCGCGGGAGCTCAAGGTGGTGCAGCAGGAGATGCGCGACGGTCTCAAGGATCCTCACCGGGTCTTCTACCAACTGAGCATGAACAACCTCTTCAAGACCCATCTCTCCCACCTGCCCATCATCGGTTATCTTGACATCTTTCAGCAACTCACCAAAGAGCAGGTCGTTGCCTACTATCGGCGCATGTATTCGCCGGGTAACATGGTGCTGGTGGCAGTGGGTGATTTCGACAGTAAAGAGGTGCTTGCAAAGATAGAAAAAGCTTTTGCCAACTTCAAGCGGCGGCCGATACTACTTCAGGATATCCCCCAGGAACTGCCTCAGCTCAGCCCACGTACTGCGCTCAAGCAGTTTCCGGTGGCGCTCACTTACCTGCGCCTGGATTACCACACGGTGCCTCTCTCCCACCCTGACCTTTACCCGCTGGATGTGCTCTCTTACATCCTATCCAATGGCAATGCCTCCAGGCTGGTAAGAATCATACGGGATGAGAAGCAGGTGGTGCACTCCGTCCACACCGCTTCCGTGACCCCTCACTACGGTGGGGGATACTTCATGATTTATGCTATTGTCTCCCCGAACAAAGAGGCTGAGGCTCAAGCTGCCATCCTCCAGGAACTTGCCCGGGCTAAGGAAGAGCTGGTCGGGGACGAGGAACTTGAGCGGGCGAAACGCCAGAAGATCAGCGATTATTACTTCGACCAGCAGACGGTTGAGCAGCAGGCCATGCAACTGGTCTTCGACTACCTGTCCACACACGACCCCAACTTCAGCCGCCACTACGTCAAGAACATCCAGGAGGTGACGGCGGCCGACATCCAGCGAGTAGCCCGGGAATACTTCCAGGATGAACAGCTCTGCCTGACGGTGATGAAGCCCGTCGGTGCTGATAAGGAGTTGACCACCGCGCCTGAAGCTGGTAGGAGGACCGAGGTTCAGAAGTTCGTTCTGGATAATGGGCTGAAGCTATTGGTCAAGCGCAACCCACACGTCCCGGTGGTCTTCGTCGGCGCCTATTTCCTGGCCGGGGTAAGAGTTGAGGACGACAGCAACAGTGGCATCGGGAACTTGATGGCAACGCTATTGCTTCGGGGAACCAAGACCCGTTCCGCAGTGGAGATTGCCAGTGCCTTCGAAGAACGAGGTGGGAACATCGATGCCGGTGGTGGCAACAACACGTTCTACGTCACGGCTTCGGTCCTGAAGCCGGACCTGCCCATGGCGCTGGAGGTCCTGTCCGACGTTATCCAGCATCCCACCTTCACGCCCAAGGAACTGGAAAACTACCGCAGACTCATCCTGGCTGCCATCCAGCGCCAGCGCGAAAACCCCATTGGCGAAGCACAGTTGCTTTTCCACAAAGAGATGTTCCACAAGAGCCCTTACCGACTTTCCCGGCTCGGGGAAGCAGAAAGCATCAGCCGATTCCAGCGCGCCGACCTGCAAGCTTTCCACACCCGCTACGCACGGTCCAACAATGTGGTATTAGCAGTCTTCGGCGACGTTGAAGTTGACCGGACGCGAGCCCTGGTCGAGAAGTACTTCGGTGACTTGAAAGCTGGTAACCCATCCTTTCCTGAAGTCCAAACCGACCCATCTCCCACCGAGGACCGTCGCGTCACCCGCACCACCGACAAGCAGGGCTCGGTCATCTACCTGGGCTATCCAGGCATGACCTTCGCCAACGTCAGCGACCGTTATCCCATGATGGTATTGGATGCCATCATCTCCGGTCTGCATCTTCCGGGAGGCTGGCTGCACGAGGAGCTCCGGGGTAAGGGCCTCGTCTATGTGGTTCATGCCTTCAATTACCTCGGTCTTTCGCCCGGGTATTTCGGCATCTATGCGAGCTGCGCGCCTGACGTGGTTCCTGAGGTGCTGGAAATCATCGAGAAGAATGTTGCCAAGATGAAAGCAGGCGACATCTTGGAGGAGGAGCTCAAAGAAGCCAAAGCCATCTGCATCACGAGTGAAGAACTCGCCAAGCAGTCCAATGCCGAGCAGGCCATCGATGCCACGCTCTCGGAGCTGTACGGGGCGGGTTACGACTTTCCGGAAAAGCACCTCAAACTCATCGAACAGGTGACCAGGGAGGAGGTAGAGCGGGTGGCAAACAAATACCTCACCCATTACCTCTGCCTCATAACCAAACCTGAAGCCACGGAGGCGGATAAGGAAAGGAAAAGCGACTGATGTTTCTTGATTCACCCATTGCTGACTATTTGTCCGCCTGTGCCAGTGACTCCCCTACCCCCGGGGGTGGCAGCGTATCGGCGCTGGCGGCCGCGCTGGGCATCACCATGGGGGAGATGGCCGCCAACTTCACCGTGGGACGGGAGAAGTTCCGGGAGATGGAGCCTGAGGTTCGTGCCATCCTCGAGGTGCTCAGGAGTGAGGGGAAGAAGGTGGCAAGATTAGTGGAAGAGGATAGCCTCGCCTACCAGGAGCTTTCCGCCGCCTACAAACTCCCCCGCATCACTGGAGAAGAGAAAGCGGCCCGCACCAAGAAAATCCAGCAGGCGCTTGTCTCGGCCATGGCTGTGCCTCTGGACATCGTCAGGAGTTGTCTGGTGGTGCTCAAAGGGCTTCCGCGCCTGGCAGAGCTGGCCAACCCTAACCTCATCAGCGATGTGGGTGTGTCCGCAGTACTGGTGGAGGCCGCGCTCAGGGGCGCCAAGTTGAATGTGGAAATCAACCTTGCCTACCTGAAGGACCGGGAGCTTGTCACCAACACCCGGGCGCAGGTGGAAGACGATGCGCAGGAAGCAAGCAAACTGGCCGCCGAGGTCATGGTCAAGGTGGAAAGCAGCATAAAGAGACCTTAGCCAGCAAGCGAGAGCACCGACACCATGGAATACGATATTGCGGTTTCGAGCGAGTGCTGTGGAATTTGTGGACGAAAGCTCGCCATTGGCACCGAGTATTTCTCCGCACTTCATGAAGATAAGGAAGGCGGACTCGCACGTCGGGACTATTGTCAGGATTGCTGGCAGCCCGCGGAGGGGATGTACTGCTTCTGGAAAACCAGGGTCCCTTCACCCGAGGAGGACATCAAACCCCGTCTGGCGCAGAGTGAGGTGCTCTTCAGCCTCCTGGAGAATCTTTCTGATGTGTCCGCTGTCAGCAAGAAGAGCTTTCGCTACATCGTAGCTCTGGCGCTGATGAGGAGACGGCTGTTGAAGCTTCAGCAGAGCGACCGCCAGGGTGACATCGAGGTCATGGTCTTTGTGGAGCCCAAGAGTGGGACCATTTACGAGGTGGACAATCCCCGTCTCTCCGCCGCCGAGATTGAGCAGGTTGCCCAGGAGGTGGGAGCCATCTTGAGAAGTAAGCTTTCTTAAACTGGAGAATCAAGGTTCTTATGGGAAGATAGCATCTGGTGAGGAGTGGATAATGTTCAAGTTGGCAGTCTTTACGGACGAAGTTTCCCAGGATTTCGCGAGGGTCTTGAAGTTCGCTGCTGATTACGAGCTCGAAGGCATTGAAGTTCGTTCAGTGTGGGACAAGCCGCCTCAGGATTTGTCCGATGACGACACACGTAAGGTGAAGGAGATGCTCGAAGGGACGGGGCTGGAGGTCTGTTCGATTGCGTCGCCCTTCTTCAAGTGCGATATCGATTCAGAGGAGGAGTGCCACGAGCACCTCGACATCCTGAAGCGCTGCATCGCGCTGGGAAAGACCTTCGATTGTGACATCATACGGGGCTTCGCCTTCTGGAACAAGGGAGACCTCGAGGGTCATTGGCAGCGCATCCTGGACAGGTTCGAGGAGCCCATCAAGATTCTGGAAGCGGAAGATGTGACCCTGGCCCTCGAGAACGAGCACAGCACCTTCCTGCAAACGGGCGCGCACGTCAGAAAATTCCTGGAGGCGCTCGGTAACGACCACCTCAAGGCGATCTGGGACCCCTGCAACGTACTCTTCGCGCCGGAGGCAGGGGAGGTGCCCTTCCCCGACGGCTATCAGGCTGTCAAGGACCACACGGTGCACATCCACGTCAAGGATGCCAGGATAAGTCCGAAGACAGGTGAGCGTGTGCAGTGCGCCATGTGTGAAGGGGATATCGACTACGTGGGACAGTTCCAGGCACTGCTGGACGACGGCTACGGAGGCTACGTCTCACTGGAAACCCATTGGCGGGCTGAGGACCTCGCGGAGGAAGAGATTCAACTCCCGGGGGGTGAGAAGTTCAGCAAGGGCGCCGAATTGGCTTCCCGTATCTGCATGAACAACATCAAGAAAATGCTGGCTGCACTCACCCGCCCGGAAGTCTAAGCTGGCCACAGTAACTCTTTTGGCAATGGGCTGGTGTCTCCTGGTTGCGGGAGCTTAAGGCCCGTAGGGCAAGGGCTTGACCCATACCGCCAAACTGAGGGAGCAGCAGGCTGCCCCTACAAATGAGAACTTATCACGGATAGCTGAGGTCTTGGCGGCAACAACACCTAATACAGGTGACGATTTGACCATGGCTTTCAATATGGGCAACTCTTTCCGTGCCACTCGCAAGTTTGCGCGACTGTGCGCGCTGATGGGTTTTGCCGTCCTGGCAGGTTGTCCAAGCCAGGAAATCCAGCGCCCCACTGAGTATCCCGTGTGGGCCAGGGATGACCTTATTGCCGAGCTTAACACCCGTGCCCGGCAGGTGACGAGCATCAAGGCCAAAGGGAAACTGAAATACCAGGCAGCAGGCATGAGGCACCCGGAAGATTGTGACATGCATGTGGCACTGAAGAAGCCTGATCTCTTGCGCCTTCAGGGCTGGGACCTTATTGGCAGACAGGTTCTGGATCTGGGGACAGACGGCGGCATGTTCTGGGTGTGGCTGCATGTTGGGGATGTCAACGAGGTTCACGTTGGCAGCCTGTCCACCCTGGAGGAGCATCCCGGGATGGGCTTTCTTACCCCCCGCACGCTTTTCATAGGCCTGGGCATCGGGGGTTTAGAGACTGATTCCCCCGGTGCACATCTTGTAATGACAGGCTTCCCGGAGCGCTATCTTATTGACCACCTGGTCATGAAGAACGGGAGGTTCTACAAGAAAAGCGTGCTCTGGATAGACCGCCGCGACCTCACCCTCAGTCGTTATCAGGTCTTTGACAAAGAAGGCACCATTCAACTTGAGGTCAAGCTGGGCGGCTACAAAGACGTGGAAGGTATCCCCATCGCCCACGAGTTCACCATGCGCTGGCCCCAGGACGATACCCTCTTGGGCTTGGAATTGAAGAAAGTGGAACTCAATCCTCCGCTCAAGGAGGCATTTTGGCACTTCAAGATACCTGAAGATGCCACCGTCATCGACGAAGACCGCCGCTTATCTCAAACGTCTCCGCCATGACCGACGGGATGAGCTGCGCACAGTGACTTTCTTCCGCTCTGGCTGATGCTCCTGACCGAATAGACACAGCGCTGCCACCATCGCCAACAGTCCCAGCAAGAAGCCGACAAAGCAATAGCCCGGACTCGACGTCACCGTTGCCAACAGCCTCGTCATCATGCCAGGCCCAGCGCCCGACTGCGGGGTTGCGGAAACTGCGTGACGCGGTCGTCGGCTGCAGAGGACCTCCTCCCCGGGCTTCACCAGCCAGAGCTCCGTGCGCGCCACCACCTCCGCATAGAAGGGGTCATGCAGCGCTGCCTGTTTCTCCTGTTCCAGTTCCTCGACCGACCGCTTGCGCAAGGCAACCTGATGATTAAGGTGAGCTGCTCGGTCTCGAAGCTTGCGACTTTCCGCTGCCTGGGGTGCCACCGTGACCAGAAAGATGACACCCGCTCCCCCAACTGCCAGCAGCCAGAACATCAGTCTGGTCGTGAACGTGCTGTGC
>SDBU01000950.1_pt1 | contig 42383 bp, 37 predicted proteins | sample 2277071 | NCBI WGS metagenome assembly SDBU01 (sample SAMN10397929, study PRJNA504765) | marine sediment metagenome | isolation source: marine sediment core GS08_GC12, 126 cmbsf | place: Arctic Ocean: Gakkel Ridge, Loki's castle | collected 2008
AAAACACTTCACTCGGCGTGAATCGATTCAAGTCGGCAACCTTTGCATAAACAGCTGTAACAGCTATCGAGCTATGCCCAAGCAGATCCGCGATCGCCTCCGTCGGCACTCCCGCATCCAATAGCCAGACTGCCATCGAATGTCGCAAGCTGTGACAACTCCGCCCAGGTTGTTTTAGCCCTGCTTGCCGAAGGTATCGATCCACTTGAGATCGAACCCCTCTAGTCCCCAACCTCTTACCTTTCGTCCGGTTGTCTAGCGTTATAAAAAGCGCCTGGTTTCCCTCATCCACCAACCTTTCGCGTACGTCGATCCAATCCTGAAGGATATTTAGTTCTATTTCACCGAGAGGAACATGACGGCGTTTACCGCCCTTCCCTCCCCGAATGAGGAGTTGGGGGTTATCGGAATTCTTGATATCTGTCAGGTCCACTGCACACAACTCCGCTACTCGAATCCCCGTGTAGCAAAGAACTCGTAGGATCGCCCTATCCCGATATCCCTTCGGCGATGTCCTATCAGGCAGCTTCCACAGATTCAAGAATGCTTCGCGGTCGGGGATATATTTCTCAGCGATCTTCTCTGCTTGGGAGGTTATATCCTTCTTCGGTTTCACTTTTGCAGCCGGATTTTCTATTCTGACCTCCCAATCTTGAAGCGCATCATAAAATCTGCGGATGGCGGCCAACTTGGTTTTGATCGTGCCTCGTTTGTACCCGGATTGGATAAGGTGAGCTCGGAAGATCTTGATCTCGTCTTCCGTTGCGTCGATCGGTTCAACGTCACGATCTTGGCACCAAGCGAAAAACCCTCGCGTAGAGCTCAAGTAAGAATCCTGGGTATGCCGGCTGGCATCGCCCTGGGCGACCTCGATCTGAATCCAATCTTGAAAACGTACTAGTAAATCGCTTGGCTCGGAACTTTGATTATTCATACCTCCACCTCCAAAAGAATCAAAATAGGCAACCCGTCGTGACTGCGGGTTGCCTATGGTGCTACAATCTTGGTAGCCCGCCGTCGGTATCGTCGACGGTCGGTCAGGGATGCATTCATGTGGCAGCATGTGTGCATCCCGACTTTGAAAATTCAATTATTGGATGTTCAAATAATTATAACATAAAAAAATTACTTGCCTTTTGGTCCTCTTCGCTCTCCTTTCTTTTTCATATCTAATAGATAGTCCCTAAGAGAAGCTCGACTGACCTGCCACACGGTTCCGAATTTCTTGCCCTTAACACGTTCTTCTTTTAGTAATCGTCGAACATATTCAGGATGATAACCGCTGTTCTCGGCAGCCTCGGTGGTAGTAATCCAATCCTCACTCATATAGGGATTTTATACCTCTCTATCCCAAGTATGCAATCGGGTAGAGAAATCAGGATGATGCGGGTTCAGTACGGGATAAGATACATTAGCTGAATTATCAAGATTTGTTAATTTCCTCAGCCTTGTTGAATACTCCTCAGTGAAATTGACAGTTCGTACTCAAAGAGCTCAATGTCTGGAATCTCCGAGCACGCCAACAATAAATCTTCAGAAATATCCCTTGCGACGATAACTCCTCTAACTTTTTGGTCGGTTTCAGCGTGATTCTTTTTAATCCAGGCTATGTACCTGAGTAATTGCCCAATAACCCGATCATAACCCCTAGATACTTTTAATTCGACCACTACATAGTTTTTGTTCTTATCAACGGCGAGAATGTCCACTCTTCTAGTTCCAACCGGGAATTCAATTCCGGTGATACCCTCTTCCTCATACAGATTTAACCCTGTCTCTATTAGAGTTAGGTTTTTCGCTAAGAAATTTTGAAGGTCACGCTCATATGCAAATTCCCTACTGCCCAGGCCCTTATCGTCTTCTCCATCTCCATCCAGCTCAATATCGGGCTCTTCCTCGTAAATTGGAGCGGGATCTCCAAGCGAGTCGTATAGTCTAAATCTCTTGGAATCGATCTGGAAAAACAAGTCATCGTCCCCGTCAGCTCTTACGTTGTAGTGAATCCTGCTAGGTGCATTCACCGACATCTTCAGCAGATGAGCAGAAACAGTGGAAACCTTAATCTTTGGATAGTTCTTGTCAAACCAGCGGTAAACATCTTCGCGAGGAATAATTACACCCTGTTGAAGATCAAATTCCTTTACCATATCTTTAAACAACTCTCGCACAGGCTTTTCATAGATTGACATCGAGACCTCCTACCCATCCTAAAGATGACGAACTATATGATATTTTTTGAATGCTCCTTATATCCGTTGGGGCGATACTGATTGGGTTTGATGAGTGTTGTCCTGACAGGTCATTTCGTAGTGATTAATCCACTGTTCTCGCGGGCGGCGAAAGATCTATGCGACTGTTTTCAACGAACTCGGCAAGTTCGTCGCCATCTAATCTCCTAGTCAAGAACGCCAGCAAATCCTCTTGCCGCGGTTGGCCCATTACAGATCGGTACGCGACCAATGTCTTTTTCAGCCATTCGAGTTGACCGATTTCACGACTTAGAGGCAAGACGGGGATGCGGCGTTCGATCTTGTAGCCTTTATCGACATCGAAAATCCAGAACGGATAGAGCTCGTTTACCCCGTCCGGACAGTCAGATCGAGCCTGTACGAACAAGAATTCCCAAGGATCATCAAGCTCCCCTTCGCTGGACTTCAATTCCCCTAGCCCATACTTCAACGCAATATTTCGGCGAATCACATGCCCTTTATACCGATGGACGCGTCCTTCCCGCTGCTCAAGATCCACAGGGTTAGATGGCAAATTCCAGTGCACGACACGGTGGCAATACTGGTGAAAATCCAACCCTTCCTGACCGATCGACGTTGTCGCCAGCACAAAGGGGCGGAAAGGTGAATTAAAGGCGATGCGCACATCTGCGCTGCGCGTCCATTCTTCGACGCCCTCAGCTTTCTCGTCCCCAAAACGCAAGGCATATCGGCAGCGGACCCTATGCGGTTGAAGCGAATAATGGGAGGAGAACGGCTTTCTCTTAATTTCATCAAACCCTAAAGATGGAGAGCGCAAGGATATCGCTTTGCTCATCATCTCACTGAGCTTTTCAGCGCTTTCCCCGGCATCATGGTCCATTAAACCAAGTGATTCGTTCAATACGTGAACGTACTCATCCATGACCGCCTGGAGATTGCCATCATGCGCGTAATAAAGGGCTTTTCGCCAATACGGATAGCTCTTGTATATGTTATTGATAAGTGAGATTGCATCCGGTTGATTAAATAGCGCTCGAAACGCCAAACCTACCCGCGCCGCACTCCTTAGCAGGGTTACTTTCTGATCCATGTCCTGGGGATGTAATACCCTTTGCATCGATCGGAGGACACTCGTTGCCGGCCCTGCCAAAGCGATACGCGCCAGGACGTCGGTTAAATCCTTAGGCTGTTTACCTAAGGGTTTATGCTCTTGAAGCAAGGCGATGAAGGATCGTACGTGTTCGGCGTAGCGTGTCTCGCCATCCCCGTCATCGTCTCTGACCATGCTCTCCCAGCGTAGATTTCGATCCTCCGTGTCGAACCATTTTTCCACTAATTCTCGGTGATGCGCCCAATCAAGGATCCCTGGCGCAGCCCAATACCAACGCGAATCGGCCACTCGGCTTTCTTCAACAGGCCAGTCTTTTGATACATCCTTGAGCATCCTTCGAATCTCATCGCGCACGCTGCGGAATACGTCGGTATGACTTGGCGTCTTGTCCTTGTAGAGAGAAAGGGAAATCTTGAGCGGATCGATGGCATTTGCAAATGTCCAACATGGGTAAGTCAGACAAAAAATAGGCATCCCAACGAGCCGCCCCTTACTCATCGCGAAGTTGAGCAGCGGTCGCCGTCTGCGTGTGAACTCGCTGTACTCGAGTTCTTGCTTTCCATCACCGAGCATCCGACGCTCGGCCTCGTAACTGGTAAGAACTGCAATTACTTTAGGGACGACACGCCAGGATGAGAAAACCAGGGATTTCGTCGAGCCCGCCTTGCCAGCCTTTTTGAAAACCCCCACTGGCCGATAATAGGGTAACGAGGGCGGCATCCAGAGCCACCTCCAATTCCCTGTCTCGAGACTATCCTCGAATAGTTCGCGCAGGCGCGCGTTCTCCGGGTCAATTTCTTTATATGCCTGAATGTCCTTCCACTTTAGAAAATGAGGTTCTGCATCACGAAGAAGCTTTGACAAATCCCCACCTTCTTCATTTTCTAGGGCTTCTTTGAGTTGCCTCTTAACTTTATAGCCTTCCATAAGATTGAGCGGATAAGCGGTTGATTTCCAATATTCCACCTGATCTCCGGCTCGCATATGGCGCGCAATCCGGTCAAGTTTTACAAACGCGGAGAGATCTCGGGGATGGATCTGATCCTGGCCAGAGCAGCGCTCATCGAGCATCCCATTTCGATCCTCTGATACCGCAAGTCTCTCCGTCCGTACCATGACCTTTTTCAATATTGCTTCTAAATCATGTTTAGCTTTTGAAATTTGCTCCTTCCCGGATATGCCTAATTGTAGGTACGCCTCACGATACGCCGAAACACCTTTCTCAAGGTCCCGCAGCGCTTGATCATCTCCATTAAAAAGGAACTTGATCGTTCGATAGAAATCTTCGTAATGGTCATCCTCGCGCTCCCACGCCAGGCTGTACATCTTGTATGGCGTCGCAGAAAGAAGAAGCACTTTCACATCGGGAAAATCGAAAATCTCTCGCGCCAACAAGGAAACAGGGTTTTCCTCATCTAAGAGATACTTAAAACGTTGAAATTCATCGAGGACGACAATGTCAGGTTCCAAAGCGGTGAGGCTGGAACGAGCAAGAAGCCGACGGAGATTGCCAATCCACGCATCACGCTCCCGACGTACTTCCACAGGTATATGATGCCTCCGATAGCCAATATTCTCCGCCAGGATTTCGTACGTTTTCCTAAGCTGAGGTCTCCCATCCAGCTCAAGGAAGAAAGCCTTTGCGAGGTCTTCATCAATCTCTTCGTTTTGTTCATACCATTCAATAAGGGGTCCAAAGTTACCTTTTTTCACGCCTGCACGCAGGACATTGCGACAAGTCGGTTTATGAAGCTTCCAATGCTCCATCAAGAGATGGTATAGAACCCAGCGCTCCTTTGCCACACCACTGGTTGAATGTAGTTTGAAGGAGGTTCCAGGTGTAAAAGAAACGAAGTTGAGCTTATTTCCTTTCAGTTGCTTTAGCGTAACAGGTAGGAGCGTGGCCCTGGATGCCAATTGGAACTTTCGGTCTGCAGTGATGTTTAAACGGTCAATGTTCTGCCGCGCAATCTCCTGATTCGAGCAGATATACAAGACGTCAATGCGATCGATCGTGTCCCAAAGATGGTCTACGGCCTTGGCAATTAATCCGCGTGCTACGAGTGTTTTTCCCAGTCCCACTTCATCCGCGATGAGAAAGCGTGAAGCGGAGTCTGTATCAAGATATAGGCGTTGGAAGATGTAGTCGACCGTATCTCGCTGGAAATCCTTGAGTCGGGATAGTGTCTGCTCAACATTCGGGCGAACTGAAACCAAGGAGTTCATATTTCACTCTCCCTCGCCACGCGGATCGTATCCCAAAGTGCCTCAAATCCCTCCGGAAGCACCTTCCGGCCATCAGGTGTGGCACACAAACGTTCCACAATCTCGGTGACCTGGTCAATCTTATCTGGTGAGCGGCTGAATGCGCGGATGATATCTTCAAGCAGTGGAATTTGATCGTCTACTCCTTCAGCCCAGCGGCCTTCTTCACCCCAAGCGCCAGCGCTTTTATCATCGCCCCCAGGTAACCAACCTAACTCCTCTGCCAGGAGGTAGCGTAGATACCGGAGGAATTGTTTTTTATCCGAGAGGATGGCGCTAATGATGTAATCGTCGCGACGGCGAGGGAACCCCCGAACCGGAAGATTCAATACAAAGCGGATTGCGCGCTTTGTCCTTCCTACTTTGCCTTTAATTTGAAAGGCGACAAATGACGTCAGTTGAAGAACGCTCAATTCAGAGAACGTCAATCTCGGTTGTTTTTTCTCCGCACTGAAAGTTTGACCACGCTGCTCACGGATCGTAACTGGCCACGCTCGTATGGAGAAATCCCCTTCCGGCAGCGCTCCCTTCCGCCCTCCCGAGTCTAGGAGCATGTCGTAATTGCCACCCTCTCCAGGGGTAACAGAGAGTCGTAACTTGAGAGCTACAAGAACTTTTCGGACTTCTCCAAGCAGACGCTCCACAGCCTCCGCCTCAGGGTTTGATTTCGCCTGATCGTCCGGTTCGTAATCCGCAAGCATTGCCCGAAGGGATAACTTATCACCTTCCTCACCAAGCAATTTGTCGATACCTACCCGACTCTTCCGCCCCTTCAGCCCGACCATGAACTCAACATTACCGCCGCTCAATGCAGGCCAGGTTGCATTCGTCGAACCGATCCACCATTGAGCATCCCAGCCCTCTTCAAAGATGAAGAGTTTGGCATGTAGCCGTGCCGGATCTCCAGCTACATCCCCGCTGGTCTCAATATTATCTTCTTGGATGGCTTCATCATCTACGGGCATGTTGATACTTACATCATTGAAGATGAAGATATCCGAAAACCTACTCAACGTTTCTGGAGGGATTCGCTTCAGACTTTCTGCTTCGGAAAACAAAACATGCCCCTTACCTTTTGTAGAAGCCTCAATCAACACATCATCGGATAAGAATGGTGAGACAACCATGCTGCGCAACTTTGGGAAATCCAAGCGAACCCGTCTATGTTTGCGATCCCCGAGGGGAATGAATTCTAAACTGTCACTGGAGAACGGCCAGGGAACCTTGAAATCCACTCTGCGCACTTCTTCCTGTAAAAGTTGGATGACTTCACAGGCCTGTTTCTTCGTCCTACGAAGGGCGAATCCAGGCAGTGCCTCAATAAAATCGCCAAGTGGTTTGTTCCGGCTATACCCAACTTTTCGATCGGTCAGCTCACCATCAAGTCGAAGGATGGTATCCCAGGATCGAGAAAAATCAACGTTGCGGCTGAGGCAAAGAAACCGATAGATCGGATTGGCGCCCTCACAGGTATAGCGAAGGAGCCATATCTTTGGGTGAAACACCCCCCCATTCGGTGCCTTGACTTCCACGACCATATCTTCAAGGAAACGATAGAGGTGATTCGCAGCCTTAGGGATGGCGATATATCCAGCCTGGCAGAAAAGGGTGAGGCGATCGGCATAGTGGCGAACGCCATCGAGCAGGAGAACAGGGTCCGCCAAGGCTTCCTCTGAGCTTGAAACATCATGGAGAGCGAGCGAAAGAGGCGCCACGAGGAGGGTCATTAGATTCAACGTGAAGGTAGTGCCAATGCCCCGATCGAATGTGTACCCACTTGGAGGTCGGAGTGCGTCGATCATCAACGTGCGTTGGTCTGGTGCAAGCATCATTCCCCCCTTAATCCGTCAATGATATCGTTGACCAATCTTTTCGTTACCCACCAGCGAAAATCCAACTGGAAGTTTCCAGCCGCCCCACCCCAGAGCTCACGATGTTGCTTGCTCTTGAAGCGTGATCGCCCTCTTTTTAAAGAGATTTCTCGCGATCGAACAAGCCGGCGCGCTTTTTTATCCTTCTCAATACGGGGAAGATCTTTTCCTCCAAGGAGCGTGTTGATCCACCGGCGCACAAACGATTGTGTCTGTGCAGGGATGCGTCCATGTTTCGTCACCAGAGTCCAGAAGGCAGCTTGGTCCCACTTTTGGAAATCCCGCAGCCTGACTGAGATCATGTCATACCATCTATCCAGCTCTGGTTCGTACGCTTCGATAAGCTCTTCGCGCTTATCCACCTCAGCGAGCAAATAGTTATAAAGCAGCGCAGCGCCGTAGATCAATTCGGAGAAATTGCGTGCGTGGGACAACATGGAGCCAAGGTCGTCTGGAATAGATGCAGCGTTCGGGTGAAACCAGGCAAAATCCACGTCACCCAGGGGCACGCCGGAATCAATCAGGAATGGTAGCATGCTCCCATTGCAATGGAGGCGCACTCTATCTTGAAGATATTCGGCTTCCTTTTTTGTAAGGGAGAGTGTGAGATCTTCATACAGACTCCTGGGAGGATTCGGAATGCCCGGATCCCAATTCACCCCTTGATTCCAGTCCAGCGGCTCACCGTCGTCCGTGGTGTGGCCTGAATGTCTGATCCTGTACGAGCGATCTAATGATCGATGGTATTGCCATTGGCCGATGTCGTGACGGAAGATGCCCCAGCGAACAAGGCCGTACCAATAGATGTTGGAAGGCAAACGGTTGATGCGAGGTCCCGAGATGCGGCCGATCACCCCATCCGTGTCTCCCTTCATAAGTGTGGAGATGATCCAGGATTCTTGCTGACGAACTCGTTCACCGATTTTTGAGGAGGGAACGCGGTTCTTCTCAAGGTGGAGATAGATCCAGGGGATAATCAGGAAGTAACGGGCACGAGTTTGCATGGTGCCCGTCCCGGGGAATAACATCTCCGCAAACGTGTTTCTAATAGAACCAAACCCCAGCTCGTCACGCGTCTCACGCAACTTAAACAAAGAGACGACCTCCATCATCTTGCGGCGGTCGTCTTCGGCGAAATCGAGCCAACTGAGTGACGATGAAATTATTTTCTCTGTCATGATTAGACCTTATCTCACGCCGATTGAAAGTCAACCTCCAACTTGCTTATATTTCATCTACATATTCCCTCAAAGCATCAAGGAAAGACCGATCATATGCTTCATCCACATGATTGGAGTTCCATAATCCAGATCTTGATATTCGATCGCTTGCAGCAGAATGTCCAAGCCAATTTACACTTGGTGGATCAATACAACTGCTCTTTTCCATACCTGTCCCCGCATACGGGAAGTTGCTTAATAGTGAAATCGAATTTCGTTCGATGTATCCTCTCTTACTTTCAGGTCCTGATTCATCTTCGATCTTCAGCCACAAGAATGGCATCAGACGAATAGTCATGCTCACTTCTAATTCGAGTGGATACTCAGCTTGACGAATTTCAGAAGTTGCGGAGGAACCAACACCCCACCATGCTGTCGCTCCATCATTCCTGCTCTCGCGATTGATCAAAGCGGTTCCTACATGCAACCGGAATATTGAGCCCCGATGATTTCCCCCACCCTTGTAGCTTCCTTTCATCGTTCCACGATGTTGTCGCAACCTCTTCCAGAGCGTACTTTTAGATCCAGCCTTTAATCCATGTGTGCCAACTCGTACTATGCGTAATCCATCTCCGGAAGTTGAGCGATGCTCCCCTGGCTCAAAGAAAAAATAAACCACTCTTCGGGGCCAGTCTAATTTCCCATCACATTCAGAAAGAACTCTCGTGGACTGCAATTTTTCTTCAAGAACATCGAGCAAGGAATAGAATTTGTGGATATCCTCCAACCGCTTCTCACCCGAGAAGTTATCCATCTTGATTCTCCAGTTGCCTATTCAGCCATTGAAGTTGTTGTCCAATTCCTAATCCTTCCATTGGAATGCTGATCACACAACCGAGGTCTTTCAATGGTTGAATTAGATATTCTCGATACTTCAAACCAGCAAGGAAGGTGACATGATCCTGAGAACTTACAACTCTGTTTAAGTTTGCAGAAACTCGTTCCGACCAACGCTTTCGCTCCTTTGTTGACATTGTGATCAGTGAAGAATCATAAGGTTGGATAATATTGTCGGGATGAATTAATCCATACTTTGCAGAAAGAATAAACCAGCGATCTGATATTAGTTCAGCATATTTTGATGATTTCGAGAACAACGAAGACCTATATAGCTTCTTCGCAACCATAGGGGTTTGATGCTTTGATTTGGTACATGAAACCAGGCTTACGCTACTCATGAGTTTCTTCGTGTAACCTCCTCAATTCAAAATCCAATGTTTCCACATGCCAGAATATTTATAAACCATAAGGTGTGCCTTAATTTATTCTTGACGTCTCATATCATCAAGAGTTTTGCCGTTTGAATACCTCCATAATGTCCATTCATTTGCACTTCAAGCTAGGACAGTCGCGGCTCAACCGTTTGGAGAAGAGGAGATATAATCCCTCACGCCGCTGGCAACGGATTCAACAACCCTCGCTCGATCAGAACGCGAAAATGTTTTGACACGCTAGCAGCGAGCGCGTGGTCGCGAACAAGAAGTCCCAACTCGATATTGCGATCGAGGGCCGCCTCAGTGAGGTTTGCTGAAGTAACAAAGACTACCTCGTCGTCAACAACAACAGCCTTGGCATGTAGGACACTACCGGGTCCTTTCAAATCAAGAGCACGGGGATCGTAATAGATCTCTGGGCGGGATGCTCCCGGCCAATCAGTCGACCAGAATTTATCGGCGAATCTGCGGACGAGGTGATCTGCAGCTGTCGTATCGCCCCACTTTCGATGGATATTCAGCAGCAGTTTGACGCGAAGCTCGGGTACTTCGTCCATTCGTTGGGCAATGGTCTCGAACGCCTTGGGGCCATCGAAGTATGCATAGGTACTGACCCAGACGGTCCTCTCCGCTGTGCCGAGCAGTTCTTCGTAGACACGTCTCGTATCCCGGGCGTGTAAGCCCGGAACCTCTGGACCTGTCCAGACTAAATCTGGTTTTGAAATCCGAGACGTTGCCTCATCCACAGTCCGAATCCATGCCGCAGCTGCATCTCCGGATAACCCCAACTGATCAAGTTCGGATAATGTGGTTAAGGCACTTTCAACATCATCTACGCTTCCAAGAGCTGATCTGAGTGATGCGGCAGAGTAGGGCTTACTGATAAGACCTGTATCGAGGGCGCTACTAAGTCGGGCGCGTAAATGTGGCGGGAGAGTAAATAGGGCGTTGATCATAAATCCACCGGGAAGAATGCAGCATCTCTTACGCCGAGGACTGGAACCACCAAGGCGCGGTCGAGATAATTGTTGTGCATCTCGCAGGAAGTCTCAGCGACTAACGCACATCCATGGCAGGCTGATCCATGGAGCCAGCGGCGCTCCATGCTCTCTCCAGGTGAATGTTGAGCGCATATTGGATCGTTGGAGCAGAGTGCACTCGCTCTTAGTGCCTGCGCAAGGTGGTTCTCGATATGACGTGCTTGCTGCACAAGCCCGCCGAGAGTCCCTTCTGCATCTGGGCTGGATGTGTATAAAAGGATGCCAAAATGTTCGTTCTCCAAATCGGCATAGATACGCTCACGAATGGAGCTGGCAGGATAGCCACATTGCATTGCAAGAGACTGGATCATCAAATGCGATAGGGTATGCAGAAGTATGTAGGGTCCCCCGGGGAATTCACGCTCAATCTTGCGCTCCTCTTGCCAACGATCATGACCACCCAGGAGCATATCGAGCCTTCTCCCCACACCCGGCCGGTCAAGCCATTTCTTCACGGCTTCCGCGCGAAGCTGAACGAATACGCCCTCTCCTCGATTCTCAACCGCTGGAAACCACTTTGCCTCCTCGGCAAGTTGAGCCCTCTCCACATCGGTTTCGTACTCCCCGTGAATATCGGGCATCACGGGCTCAAGACGTGTGAAGCCAATCAGGGCTAACACCTCTCGCAAACGATGAACCTGGATGACCGCTTCAATATCTTCATATCGACTGGAGCGACGCCAGGCAGAATCAGGTAGTCGACGCGCATGGAAAGCGGGATCAATGGGGACATCTTCTCCATATCCTTCCGGCGCGGCGAGCAAGGCCTCAAGCTCTACTTGCTTCACGGGTCGCTCAGCAGCCTCGCCCGTTTTTACCTCCTGGATGGCTTCAAGAATCTCGCCATCTTGAAAAGGTGCGAGTTTCTCGGCGATTTTTGGTTTCTTTTTCAAGAATGCGAGGTCAGCGACGTTCTCAATAATTTGCATGTCGTCCCAAAGCTCCGCGACAGCCATTGCGATCGCCGACCCCCTATCCGGGATCGACAACACACTCAACCCTTGAGGGAAGTATGCGTTGGACGCGGTCCGAATGAGCAAACGGCTCCACTGGGCGCAGCCCTCGCTCGAATTCCTTCCAAGCCATGGCCGCGCGCCACGACAGGTACCTAACGGATTCAGTTCTCTAAGAGTGGCTTCAGCAAGGCTCTTAGACTTTCCGCACTCACACCTCACGAATAATTCGCCCAAGTCGCCGGTTGTGCCGCGCTCATCAAGCCAGAGCTGCCGGCGGCAATTATCTTCTTGCCCATGAACGAATTGGTGCCAGCGGATGTCGTCCACGTGACCCTTCGGGCAAGCGCGCACGAAGCGGGTGGCGACGACAGGGCGACCATCGAAGCGACCTTTATCATCAAGCGCCTTCCGGTGGACAAGCCTGCGGGAGCGTTCACGCCCTTCCGAGCCCGGTTCCTCTTGTACGACGAACCATTCAGGGAACCGCCAAGCTCCAATGCCCTTCGCACGCTCACGCGGATCGCTCGACTCAGACGGCGGTGCGTAGAGCTGTGGCGCAACAACGCCAGTTATGATCTGAAGCTTACGCGCTAACCGTGGTTCTTCGATCTTCTCGAGATCGCTTGTATTTGGCCATGTATCAAGCCCGCCAACAATCGCAGAATGCCTTGGTAGGTCGATAAGGGCTCCCGGGCCAAAAGTCGTGATGATCTGGCCACGACGCAGCTGTCCATGTGCTCGGCGGCTCATGATCCGCCCTCCACATCTACACCAGATAAGTCTTTCAGAAAAAGGTTCACGTTAGGTTCAACGTCTCGTAGGGAACGGTTGGCTCGGAACTTACGATGATGCTCGGACTCGAAGTCCTGTTCAAGGATCCCTCGCAGTAGCGGGCGGGGATTTGACAGTTCATACTTTTGGTACTGCATATCGACTCCTACAGCCCGATAATCCTCAAATACCGTAAGCCATGAATCGAGCAAATCAACGACGCGGTTCTGGATGCTGAGCAAGAGTTCCTCGCGTTCTGCCTCATCTGATAACGGCTGTTGACGCACCCGTTTTTGGAAGACATCAAGCAACAATCGCTCTAATGTTACACGGACGTCTGCAAGATGCTCAGCGCCCTTTGGGGGGGTCAACTCAGGCTGGGCATGTCGTGCTAAACCTACGAGCACCCCAGCAAAACCCCGGTCGAGTGCACGCGCTGCGAAGGGTGTAACACTACCTACCTCGACTGAGCGGTAAAAGGTTTCGTGATAGTGTCTGAACCGTTCGTAGTGGGAACGATCACGCGGTTTGTGGATGTTGAAAATCGTAACAACAAGTCCCGGCCAATCATCGGTTCGACCTACGCGACTCGTGGCCTGAATGTATTCCGCGTGTAACTTGGGCTGCCCATAAACGACCATCAGGCCGAGCCTGGGAATATCTAATCCCACTGAGATCATGTTCGTTGCTATGGCACAGTCCACGCGCTGGGGTTCATGGAAATGGCTCTCAAGTCTCCGGCGCGCCTCGGCCACTTTGTCGGTTGATACACGCGAGGTCAGCTCCACCACTTCAGAGAAGGTTTTTCGGCTTTGAAATAGGCCAGGTTCCTCATCGATTCGCTTCCGTCTCCCGTATGCCTTGATCGTAGTCTGGATCTGCTCTTCGAGGATCCGCCTTGCGCCGCCAAGCTCACGCAGGCTGTTGAAGTAACCTACAATCGTCATGTACGGGTCAGCTGGATTCTCGGTGTTCTTGTGTCCTCCAGCATCACGGTAAGCCCGCTCAGCGGCCCCCATCAAAGCAAGCCATACCCTACGCATAACCTCTTTTGGATTGCGTCCTTGTGCAGCGATTCCGGTATAGAGTCGTCCAGGTATTTCAGAACTCGAAACTGTGCGCGCGAAGAAGGAATCACGCCGGTTGGGACCTGGAGGTGGAAACACCTGGGTTATTGGGCGTGCGAAGAGCGCTTGGATCTGGTCTTGCGCTCGGCGAACAGTGGCGGTTGAAGCGACAATCTTGGGGCGTATAACCCGGCCGTCCAAGTCACGTAAACACAGGGCTTCGATTGCCGCTTCATAAAGACCTGCCATCGTACCCAGCGGACCTGAGATTAAATGTAGCTCGTCCTGGATTATCAAGTCTGGAGGCGGAAGCGGCTCATCTAGGCGAGTGCCCTTCCCCGGTTCAGCACCACCGTAGAATCCGATTCCATCGTGACGCTCGGCGCCTCCCAAGAGCACGCCTGATTGCCCAACCCAAGGCAACGCCGCAAACTTGTCAACCGTGGCAATCAAGAACGCGGGGAGCCGACGATAAAGCGGCTCATCCACAGCGATGATGGGGAGAGGTCGATCCCGTGTGAATTCGCACTCAAAGTTCGTGCATACAATTCGTAACTCACGCGGCTGGTCTGCGTCTGGAAGGAGCACAAAAGAATCCGGGGTAAATCGTTCCCCGCACCATGGACAATTTTCAAGCGGGATCGGCGAAGGCTTCGAATTTGGATCTCTCTTGAATTGTGAGACTTTAGACCTCGCTGAATCTGAGCGTCCGTCTCCTTTGCGACCAAGGATATTGGGTGTCGCAGCCTTGCCTACCCATAGCCCAATCTCGAAGGGCCACTCCCCATAGCGCTCCGCGTCCTTGCTGCGTTCAAGCTCCAGGGCACATACAAGCCCTGCCGCTCGGGCAAGTTGATCAAGCGTAAGTAACCTCAGGGTATACCGCATGATGACGGTCACGCCCGCACCGGCGAGCCCTTTTTCTCCAGGGTGGCGAAGCCTTCGCAAAACCATGGCAAAGGCAGCTAGGCCGAAGTAGGCCTCGGTCTTACCTCCACCGGTAGGGAAGAAAAGCAGGTCTACGATTTCCCGGCTCGGATCACTCGGATCGGCGAGACCTGGTATATTCAACAATATGAACGCAAGTTGAAAAACTCGCCAAGCTGGCGCATCGAGATCGAGGCGCTGGCGTAAAGCACTGGCCACAACCCGATTCGCGACGCGAAAGGCGTCAAGGGCGTCCGAATCTTGACCAAGAACGGTGATACCCTCCTCAATACGTTTAGCAGCGATCTCCGCTGAGCGTAAAAGCTCCTCCGCAGTCTCCTGCCGCACACCTTTAAATGAGCCGTTCTGGCCGCGCATATCCTCAATCCACACCCGATACTGGTCCACAAGTGGGTGCAGCGCTTTCTCTACGGTTGCGCCATCAATGACCGAACCCAGTACTTCCATTGAAAGCTCGACACCTGGCAAATCGACAGTCTTTGTTTTTTCCACCACCGCGCTTGGAATCCATGCCGTTCGGAGCACGTAACATCCACTCGCCTCGATTTCCCACTCAGCCGATATTCCATGCCCAGTCGCGTACGCTGGCGTATCGGCATAGTGAAGATCTGCCACCTGCTCCTCCCAATCGTTTGCCAACGCTCCGCGCAGATTGGGTCGGGCTACAAATGGCTGGTTGCATCGAACTTCGATCTGCGCCTGGAAGGCATAGGCCAAATCGGGTTTCTCATCGTTGGGCGAACGGTGGTTTACCATGAATATAGAAACGGAGCGCGTCCCGGCTTGGATCAGCCCGTTAAACTGTTCTGCCTCTATAGACCGCTCAACCACATGAATCTGGAGGCCGCTCGAATCAGGTACGTTGTAGACCGCGGGATCACTCGATCCGGTGAGCAGCACGTCGACATTCTCATCCCGTGCTGTACGCTGCCAGATTGATCGACGTTTTTCATCCGATTCTTCATCTTGTCCTAGGGCATAGTCGCCCCAGCGGACAGTAACTTTGAGCTCGTTCGCCTTGTTCGCCACAAGGAAAGTCAACCCCATCGACGAGGGAAAATAGCCCTTCTTGGCAGCCTTGCGATCCTCGACGGACTCCTCCGCGGTTCCTGCCGATTCAGGGACTACTTCTAAGTCGTCATCCGCATCGACGTCGGCGGCTTTCTCGGGCGATGTGCCGGAAGGGATGAGGAAACCGTTCAGGTACCAGCTTGAAGGACGGACCCATCCAGGTAGCCTTTCATCCGCCAGCTCGTGTCCGACCCAAGGCCCGACGAGATCAAGCTTCAAGGCTTCGATGAGCCTCTCACGCACTTCGAGTGATGTTGTGGGTATCGTCGTTTCCGATTCGGGTGTCATGAGAACATGTCCTTCATATACTTGGCGCTAGGATCGCGCACAGTTTTCTTGTTTGGCTTCTTTCCGCCCTTGCCAGATGCCCCAAGACCAGCCTTTGCCTCCTCGCGAGCTCGTTTGGCGTTGAGCTCGAGCAACCGAGCCAGCACCTCGTCATGGACCTCCTCTGACCATCGATAGCGCCAGGGCTTTTTCTTGCGGGGGCTCCAGTTTTCTTCGTCGATCTCGTAGTCGAGCAGGAACTCGCAGTCGATTGGGATGTCTGTCCATCCATAGGCATCGAGCACAGTGCGGTCCATTGCCGCATGTAGCTCGCGGAGTTTGAATAATTCGGGGTCGCGCTCTTCGGGATCATGGAACCGGTTGTAGGTATTAGTCAAACCTTCTTCGTTCCGGACCATTAGCGCTGCCCGGAACTCGTCGTAAAGTTTGCCGGCAGCATCTATGACAGGGTCGATCTGCCATTTATTGGGGAAGGGGAAGGTCGCGAAACAATCGGATGGATTGTAAACAGGTGTCTCGCCCTGAAAACCCCCAAAGGCAAGTGCCCACAATTCGTGCACCCGTGATTGCAGCACAGCCAACGATGACCAAGCCTGCAGGGGGAACACGATCAGTTTCTGGTCAAAGACGATGCCATTAGGCAGGAAGACGAACGACCTATATTTGCTTGTCTGAACTGTTGCAAGAACTCGTCCCAAACCAATTAGCGATTCATAAAGACCCGGACGCTTCTCCGCGTACTGCCACCAACGTTGGCGCACTGCAGCACGCTTCTGGGTGTCGCGCATGGGCTTTACCTTTTTCTCTACGATGGTAATGAGATCTGGCCACTTTCGTGCCTCAATCTCTGGCATGTCGAAGAAGTCGATAATGAACCGATGGTGGACATGCGTAGGGCTATTGTTGACCTCCGCCCCGCCAATGTATGGGCGGATCCGCTCTGTGTTACGCTGGTCCTTCGTCACTAATCGCCTCATCTCTGCAATAGGGTTCGCTATACCCTTAGTATCCTTGTCATCGAATGTGAATCCCATCCCGAGCGGGAAGCTACCAACAAAGCTCTTCCCCCCATTCGCTATCAGTGTGGCAGGGTTCTCATGCCCCCCTGCATATGTCAAGAACGCGGTGATGAAGTCCACGCGTCGCCCGTCGAGCATAATAGGTCCTGCATAGTCGCCGTTAGCGATCGCCAACGTGCAGACAGTAACAGCTGCACTTCCGGGCCATTTAATATTCCGCCTTGCATGAAATATCGTTCCTCTGTGGGTACAGATCCAGCGAAGCCCTGTGGCTCTCGTATCACCTTCTCGAATTGTCTTCGTCGCGATGAACCCGAGACAACCATGTAGACGTAGAAGTCCAAATGCACGGCGGAAGAAATGCGCCACAAGGTCGGAATTACCATGGCTCTGCTCGTGTATCAGTTTCAACCATTCTGGAAATCTGTTTATATTGGATCCAATGGTCGTATTCTTTCCCGCAAAGGGTGGATTCCCGACGATCGAATCGAAGCCTGAGTTCTGTCGTTGGAATACTTCGGGGAACTCGATATCCCAATGGAAAGGCACGAGCGGCTTCTCGGCGTGCCGCAAATCATCAAGCCTCTCTCGGTAGCGCTCGGCATTTCTACTCACAACCGCGTTGGCGAACTCATTGCGATGTATTTCCCGATCCTTTGGATTCTCTCCATCAAAGAACGCCGCCAGCACAAGATCCCCAAAGAGCCGCACTTTGCCGAGCTCGAGCTGAGCCTGATCCCATATGTCGCGCAGGTCCCGGTCGGAGATGGTTTCGCCCGCCTCTCGGATCCGCTGCCGCAAATCGGTGAACTTCTTCACTCGTTCTTGCACCCGCATGGTCTCAAAGCCTTGCTGAAAACGAGGCGTGTCGCTCTTCCAATGGAACGCCTCGATCTGCTTGCGCGTGAGCCCGACAAGCGAATCGCCATGCCGAAGTGCATGATCGAGGAAAGTAAAGGCGTGGTCCTTAGCCAGCGTTATAAGCCATAGCGAGACTTTGGCGAGGTCCACTGCCACGGGGTTTCGGTCCACACCATAGAGACAGCGCTGAGCGATTAGCCGACGTGCGAAGATTACCTCGTCCTCGTCGGGCGGAAGCTCTGGAACTTCGTTGTAGGCGTGCCATGATTCCACCAAAGCGTCGCCAAGTTGGCGGCACGCCTCAACGAGGAATGCCCCTGATCCCATCGCCGGATCACAAACTTTGAGATCCAGGATCTGCTCGGGTTGCGATGGTCGCCCATCAACATCCCGCAGCCGAGTAAGGATGGGCTCAAGCGTCGTGCGCACAATCGGCTCAGTGAGGGTACGCGGCGTGTAGTGCGAGCCCGAGCGGCGCCGCTCGTCGCTCGGCTGGAGCACCATGGCACCTTTGGGCACGAGATCTGGGGTGGCGGCTAGATCGATCACTGGCATAAGCGCCACATGAAGTTCCTCGAGTGTTGACGCCTCTACCACGGCCTTCTTAACCTTGTCGCTAAGTTTTCGATCGGCTCGGTCTTGAATCCACTTCGCTCGTTTTCCCGAGGGGACTTCGAGTAGCGTTTCGAGGTCGATCGCTGCCGGTGCACCCCACTTCTTTTGGGCCTTGATCGCCACCGAACGGCCAGTCGTCGTTTCAAGCCGAAAGCCCATCATCGTCTGATAGACGGAGCCAATTTGCTCCACATCTAGCGCGCGGTAGGAAATTCGCTCCCCGTCGAGCACGAGCAACTTTTCTAGCGCACGGTAGATTGTTCCGTCCGGAACTAGAGGCGGTTCGATGCTTTCGTGGGTTTGCCGCGCGCTGCCGGTCAAACGACCTTCGAGGAATGGGAAGCGATCAGGGTCAAATAGTGAGCCATGGCGCCTTGGCAAGCGCATCGCGCCTGCATCAGCACCGTCATGAATCAGACGAAAGAGTACGAGGAGCTGTGCCCATGCGCCATAGCGTTGATTCATCGTATCGGGGTAGAGCGCAGCGTCTTCACGCAGGCGCTCGAAGAGGCCTGCAAGCGAATAATAACGTAGAAACGTTTCGTCCTCCGGCAGCATGTCACGTTCTTCCGCATAAAGCAGGAAAACCAGTCGCAAGATGACGGTGAGGAGAGCGCGGTAGACCTCATCGGGCTGTTCATCCAGCGGTTGGTGTAAAAGCTCACACTTCGAAGCGTCATGGGCCGCCTGGAATCCGCGTAAGAACTCGTATAGGGCGTGAAGCACCTGCTCGGCGAGGCGTTCACTCACCTCATTTTGGTACTTACGACTATCATCAAGTAGTGCCGTCAAACGTTGGTGTCGTGGCAAGCTCAAGAGCCGACGTTCAGAGAGAAGTAGTCGCAGCGCAGTCGAGATTGGCCGTCCAGCGACTTGGACCATATCGGCAACACGGAATTCTAGCCAGCCTGAGCTCTCGCCTCTCGGGGCGGAAATCAGGCGCAGCGCGTGGCCATTGAAAAGCAAACCCGCTGTTACACCCGTTTGTCTTAGTAGCCGCTCCATCCGCCCATGAGCTGATGCCTCTAGTTGCCCGTCGCCCCTAACGGGCTGATCGAATGCCTGCTCAGACGCAAGCACCCGCACCAGAAGCTGCCAGGGGATGTCACCGTCCTGCGGTTCAAGCTCGCGCACAGCAAAATCAGGGCGCAACGTCACACCGTAATCAGCTAGCGGCACCTCAAGCTCCGCCTGGATAGGACAGTCATCCATCCCTGCGTAAGCCTTTGGGGAGAAGCTCCAGCCGAGCACTGTTTCGGCAAAAACACGGAAATCGGGCAACCACGCAACGGGGCCTTCCTTGGGGTCAATCGTTCGCTCTTCGGTGCAACTGATGAGTAGGCGTTGGCCCGTAGCATCGCGACGGTCAAGGATCGCGCCGGCGCGTACCAGCGCCGGCGCGGAGACAACAAGCCCGGTCGGCTGCACAAAGCCGAGCCATTCGAGGTGTGCCAGGATTGCGGGATCGATCTTCGCCATTTACCTTAGTTTGTCTCCGGCCAGAGATAGACTAATCCGACCGGCTCGATTCGCCTGGCGCGAACTACGTAGAAATCGCGGATACGATCCGGCTCATGCTCTAGATCGCGTTCGAATTGCTCCAGGCGCCTGCGCCAAGCACGTATATTGGATTCGAGTTGGCGTTTCTCTTGATCATCAAAGCCCAGCGTGAGTTGCTTGAATTCCGTATCATGTTTAGCAAGCTCTTCGCGAACCCGTTCGCGTTGTCGCTCGAGTGTCTCGCGCAGGTCCTTTTCCTCCCGCTCGCCCCGCTTACGAAGCTTGTTCATTGCGAGCGCCGCAAGTTCAACGGCACGCGGCTCGAGTTGGGGCAAGAGCTCGTCGATATCGCGCGGCGCCGCCTCAAGAAGCTTCGTTTGGATCTCCTTGTCAGGCATCCGCCTTCCATTCTTTACAAGCGAACGCTCTAAAAGCTCGAGAGACTTCGCCTGGGCATCACGGGCGTAGGCCTTGAGTGGACCTGTCCGAAGCGATGGTTCTAACCAGCGTGCGGCGAGGGGGACGATTTCCTCGTGGAGCCGCTCCGCACCCTGACCGTAGAGCGATAAGCGACCCAGCAAGATCACTCGCGGGATCGAATCTGTAGTTTGGGCGAGACATGCTCGCGACAGATCGTGATAGATGAATCCTTGCGACCGAAAGCGGGCAAGAAGACGTTGGGCGACCCGCTGCTCGAGATGCAGGTGTACCGTGTCCTCGGTGAGTACCCCGGTATCCTCGAATACTACCGGGCGGATCGGCGCAACCCGCCTCCATTCGGCCAGCTTCTGTTTCCGGCCGCGGGGAACGCGGAGCGTATCGAGCGTGGCAGCCCAGCTCGGGTCGGTTTCGACTCGACGATCCAGTGGAGGAAAAGTCCACACCTGGCGACCTTCCCCATCCGTGGTCTCGACCAGCGGTTCGGCACCGAGTATCTCCAGGGAGCAAGAGAGCGCTTCTCTGAATGGCGCAGGCTCGAAACCGGTCCAGGCTCGTGATCTCTCAAGCAGATTGCGGCAATTTTCGATCTGTTTCTTGAGATCCTCCTGGCGATCACGCGCAGCCCCAAGCTCCTCTTCGGTGATGCGCTTCCTCTCTGCCTCGATATCAGCCTGCTCAATCTGCCGTGCCAGGATCTTGGCATCACGGTGGCGGATGCCTTGCTTCAGCCTTCGCTCGATATCATCATCGATAACCTTGGAAAGACTACCAAGCTCCTTTTTGATTGTCTCCGTTTTTCGAACGAGCACCTCAAGCACATGGTCCTCTGCGCGCTGCGGCAGGACAAAATAATGGCAGTTAACCTCAGGAGCTGGCTGCAGCTTACGATCGATGCGGCCATTCCGCTGCTCGATACGACCAGGGTTCCATGGTAAGTCGAAATGGAACAGATCCGTGCAATGCGCTTGAAAGTTCAGACCCTCACGTGCTGCATCGGTGGCAAGTAAGATGCGCAAGGGTTCTTTAGCCGGATGAGTGTTGAAACGGCGCTGGATCTCTTTGCGCCGCTCTCCCCTTGTTAGACCGTCAATAACCTCAATTCGCTCCTCCCAGCTGTCGGTCCCTTCGATGGCCTGCTCGAGAATATTCTTCAGGTAGCGCTTCGTCCCTTCACGGTTCTCGGTGAAGATGATAACTCGGCCTTCATTCCAGTTTGGCGGCTTGCCCTGTACCTCCTGGCCAAAGGGCGGAAGCTCAGGGCAGAGATTTTCCCGGATCCAATCTATGAGACGGTGTGTTTTGGCGTCAGGAAGATAGCGTGATTGCGCAGCGATCTCTTGCATCTGATCAAGGAGAGTCTGTTCTCGTAGCCACAGGGCTTCGGCTACTCCGTCCTTTTTGATAGCCGCCTCGGTTGCCTCAGTCAGCGCCTCGATCTGGGCTGCCTCTTCAGCCTCGAGCTCCTCGGGCGTCCATTCTCCGCGCTCATCGTCAGCGTCGGGTACAGAGGTAAAGAGATCAGCTTCCTTCGATAATTTCATCGCGGTTTCGGTTTCTTTGGCTTTCCCCTCTTCCCATTGTCTCTTGACTGTCGCCCTATGCACTTTCAAGCTGAGTGCGAAGGCCTCGATCGACGATAATAGGCGCTGCTGAAGTCCCACGACAAGCAACCCCGCTGCGGCTTGCGCTCGGCTAGTCGTGGAGGCGAAGCGCTCCTCCTTTGCCGTGCGGTATTCGTCGAGCAGACGCGAGAGGACGAGCTCAGGGGCGTCGTCGGGGAGGTCATCAATCACAATGCGTACAACGTTGCGGATTGGGAAGCCCCCTTGTATTGCGCGTATGTCCTCCTTAAGTCGACGGACCATCACATCTTCAAGATCCTTCTTACCTCGCACTTTGACCCCTCGTGTGAAACGGTACGGGTCGAGTATTTCTAGCAAGGTTGAGAAGCTGTTGGAGTGACCGTTATGAGGCGTAGCTGAAAGAAACAAGCGGTGTTCGAAGCGCCAGGCGAGGTCTCGCACGGCACGGGTAAACTTGCTTTCGATACCATAGCGGCCACCGCTCGAGGGTGCCACATGATGAGCTTCGTCAATGATGAGCAAGCTTCCGGGCAGCATCGAGCCGAGCCACTCACGCATTGGGTCAGCATAGGCTGAGTCGATCAACAGCCTGTGAGAGATCAGGAAGCGGCTGTGAGTTCGCCACGGATTTACGCCAAAGCCACGTTCGCGTCGCATACGCGTTAGATAGGTCCGATCAAGGGTTTCAAAAACCAGGCCGAAGCGCTCCTCGAGTTCAGCCTTCCATTGTTCGAGAACTGAGGGAGGTGTGGTGACTACGATGGTCTTCACCTTCTTCCGCAGAAGAAGCTCCCGGGCGATCAAGCCAGCTTCGATCGTTTTTCCGAGACCGGTATCGTCGGCGATGAAAAGATTGACGCGGGGAAGGCGAAGTGCCTTCCGTAGTGGCTCCATCTGATAAGCATCGATTTGAATCCCTGCCCGGAACGGGGCCTGGAACAGATTGGGATCTGTGGCCGTGATGGAGTTCCAGCGCAGCGTGTGTAGGAAGGCCGCGAATTGACGCGGGGCATCGAAACCTTTGGATGCTAGATCTGCCCAGCCTTCCTCCTTAAGGATTTTGCGATCGATCTCGTAATCCCAGAAAACGTTAAGGGATTGCCCCTGTGCGTCATCGTCCGCGCAGGCGAGGCGCACAAGAGACGATTGTCCCTGTATTTCCGGCGAGATAACCTCTTCAACAAGCCAGCGTCTCGAACGGACCTGGACCATCTGGCCTGGCTCGGGGATTTGATTGGGAAGGGCTTTGATCTTAGAAGCCTTTGTCAAGGTATTATCACTCCGGAATATCAGTTCTCGCAATTAATTGTGGCTAATCTCTTGTGGGGGTTTCTTCTCTAGTCGATGCTCCGCGAGCCAACCATAGGTCAATCGACTCCCGATGAAACCGCCAATGCCGCCCTACCTTCTGGCAGGGTACTTTTCCCTCTTGGGCAAGCTTGTAAAGTGACGACTTTGGAATCCGCAAATACTCCGCGGCTTCATCAACCGTCAGAACAGGAACCTCGTGTGTATTCATTTTGGACCTCTCATTCGAGAGAAAATCAATGGCGCCCCCAATTGTGGATATAACCGATCGTTTATTGCTTGTTATTTGTGGTTATTAACGGTTGTTATCGTAGATGAATTGGGGAAAAGGGGAAACCCCCTGTTGGTACTCTTTGAAGAATGATTAAATTACCACACGCTGACTACTTCACTAAAAGTGGACTGATTAATTGGGAAAAAATGTACCGGTGCGCTCTCGTTATATTCTTACTTCTGCCAAACTGCATGGCCTTTAGCTCGCAATTTCCTGGCTAACTCAACTTCCATTTTCTTGGCTTCATCATTCGTCATGGGGTTGAATTTCCTATACATCCTTCTTCGCAAATACTTGCCATACTTTCGGACATATTTATTGGCCTTATATCCGGCTTTGTGATTTTTGAATCTTTCATCAGGTGTGAGGCCAGTCATGCCGACATAAAGACATGCCTTATTGGGGTCAAAATCAGAGTTCTCTGCTAAAAACCGCTTATCCATTAATACTTCCTTGTCTAGTTCAATGACGTAAACGTAGTGGTTAGTCTATTTATTCATGATTCACTATGTCCCGTTATGAATATGACCAATGTCACGCCATTATCTAGAGAGAGTAAAAGTGGAGTCCAGTTGCCTTCGCTAGATCAGGATAGGAAGTATTCATATTTTCTATGAAGGCAGTCGAATCCTTATATTGCTGAAGCCAATCAAATATCAACAGATCAAGTGCAGAACTCTCCGTCCAATCCACTGAGGATTTATAACCAATTAAAAGCGAGGCATTTGTCGCATTCACAAAATCAGTCAGCACATTGTCTGGTACATCAAGAACTCCACAACTGCCAAAGTGGATTACCCAATCCTTAAACCTGGTACCCATCACTTTAGCCAGATGTTGAATATCTACTTCAGTTCCATCGGCTAAATGTAATTTCCCAGGGCTTCCGTGAAACGCTAAATACAAAATAAGGTAGTTCCCCCTTATTGGAACCTTCCGTAGATTAAAGTTTAACTCGTCGAATGTGTTGCATGTCAGATATGTATGTCGAATATCATTTAGTTTCGAGATCAACTCGAGCATCGGTCTTACACTTATCCGATCCTCAACTTCATCATCCCAAAGTGATTCTAAGCAAGCGATGTGTTTCTCGTATGTTTTTAATCTGGGCATCTGTATTCCTTTCTGAAGCAGGGCGCCTGTCCTAGAATTAGACCTTTCATGCCCAATCCGTGATTGGAGTTTTGACCCACAATTGATGCGTCTTTATCTTCCAGCATCATAGGTTCAATTTCTTGAAGTTAAGATAGCGATCATAAAATCGCCCTACCCAGTCTCCCTGTGTGTGCTTATGGATTACGTCGACTAGGTCTTCCATTATCCATACTTGAAAATTGTCACTCTCCACAAGACATTCTCGGTAATCCATTATCGCAGCCTCGCAATGTGGATTATCTCGAGGGTATAAGAATGCAAAGGTTCCCTCTTCGAAGTTGTCTTCCTTTTTGAGGATGCCGACCAATAGATGATCTCGCCATAATTGCTGTAGCGGTGAAGAACTCAAGTTATCAATTTTCTCAATATTAAAACAGCCCATCATTTCTGCAATTTCATCATACCGAGGTCGATGCTTCGCAGGGTCTTCATCTAGATTTTCGTGATATTTAACCTCGACTCCAAAGAAACCTTGTCCCCCTTTATCAGGTTCGTATTTAATGTAAACGTCAAACGCAGACTTATCACCCGTGTATTTAATATCTCCTCGACCTGGTGAGAATTCGAATTCAATTCCTGTCACTTTCTTCACTCGTCCTGAAGTGAACTCAGTGAAAATTGAGGAAGCCAGATTCAGGTCTCCCTGTAGTTCAGCAAAAAGATTGAAACAAAGAGGTTGGCTGGACAGTAAATTATTGAATATACGAGGTTCATCATAGAGCTTCCTTTTGCTCTTCTCTTCGTCCATTACTTCATTCCGGACTACCTGTCGGATAGTATCTGTCAGGTAATTATTGAGTGTTTCTTCCGCCCTTGGCATTACAAGCCTAGATCCAAGAGGTCGCTCACCATTATTAGCAATATGTACTCCAACTGCATACCCTTGTTCTTCACGCCACATGGATTGTAAAATCCTTGCTTTTCTTTGGAAGTAGCTCTTATCCGATGCCTCGTAGGCATCGTATCTCTTTGCGAGCTTGATTAGATCGGTCATTATTGCTACCTTTCATCTCTATGGGTTTAGTCATCATGACAAGTGCCTGGTTAGTTTACCGAGCATCACATTCAACAGCTTTCATTTTCTACAACGCTCCAATGAATGAGAAGGCTAACTAAATTTACTTTATCTCTTCTTTGCACTGGTTCAGAAAACTGGTCATGCACTCGAATTGGCCGCCAGCGTCTAACGAAAAGAAGTGTTCATCTTGAAAAACCAGATCCTTCTTGTAATCCGGGTCTGTTCCAAGATTGTTTTCAAACACCACTGTGGTCGGATCATCATACCGAACCCCAAAGAAATATGCCTCATTTAAGTAAAAACCTCGCCAAGACCATCCAGCAGTTCTTTTCATTTTCATTCCATTGAATACCTCGGCGACTGCAGCTTCCATCATTGACGTTAAATCGACCAAGGAAGTAATTCCGTTATCAAATTCCCAGCTTATTCTTTGCAAGCTCATCTTTTTCTCCTCTAAGAATTCAAGAAAGTCTTGAATAAAGTAATCACTGACGCTATCGATGCCCAAACACTTTCTTAACCAACCATGAACTTCATACCAGCATACATGATTGAAATCATCCTTAGGTAGGTTCGTTTCAATTGAGCTTTGCTTTGATCGCGTAAGCAAGACTAAGGCTTGAACACTTGCCCCGCTTTTTTCAAGCATTCTTTTGTAATATTCAAGTTGACCATCACCTAGTCGGGCATCATGCTTAACTTCAATATAAGCCAAACCATCGGGTTCAAATCTAACAGTGATGTCGGGATAACCTTCTTCAACCTTTTCTTGGGTAATAAATTCGGGAATAGCCGGAACTTTTAGGTTTTCACGAATTGAGATGCCTAGAATGCTATCCAAGATATCAAATCCAATAGAAGGTGATCGATCAAAAAGAAGCCGAAGAGTAAAAACAAACGATTCTGTGAGGTAGTTCTCAACCTCCGTAGATCCATACTTTGAGAGCGTTCTGAAAACATTCATGCTACTTCCTAATATCCTTAGAGCAGTGAGTTCAAAGAGTGAGAAATGGTATTTGCCTAATGTAATACTCAGCGCTAGAAAAAGCTGGGAGACGAAGAACTAGGAGCGTCGCTTGTTGCTGTCCGCTGGAACTAATTAGGAAACAGTTCATTTAATATTGATATGTACCTTTGAGCAACCGACGATATTTCTTTATATGCCATTTCAAGCACCATTGCCACCTGTTCATTGTCACCCAGAGGTACATAGTTTCGACTTTCCATATAATCTTCAATTTTTTGTATTCGATCTGGATCACCATCTAAGAATTCGCGAAAATCTTTATCCGCTTTCGTTGAGTTACACGGCCGGCAACTGGGAGCTAGATTACCCAACCGATGCTCGCCCAGGGCTTGCCGATTTATTGGAATGATATGCTCCATTAATAAATCACCTTCCCCACCACAGTATGCACACTGGTTCGAGAAATAGGCCATTGTCTCTGCCCAATCCTGTTTGTTAAATGATTCTTGTCCAATGTTACTTAATATATTTCTCACGACCAGGTTTTGAGCGTTTCCAATTGCGTTACCTCTGTATCGGCTATTCAACACATTTGATCGTGTTTTTTTGCGTATTTTTACTTCTTTACCAGAATCTAAGCTAACGTTTGATGAAATCTCATCTTTAGTAACGATTTTCTTTTTTAGCAGATACTGGATAAAACTGGCTTTGCTTTTATCAAACCACTGGCTCGATACTCGAACAGTTTTTCCTCTTACAATATACGAAGTAGTCCAGTAACGCTTTGATTGCTCTGTCGGGATTTGAGAAACCTCGGTGCAGAATGGAAAGTTGATACCAAAAGTCGTCTTAGAATATGCAGCATCCATGAGGCGTGACAGCTCATTATGATCGGTAGTGTCACAGAAATGGAAAATCTTCTTGATATGCGACTTAACTAGATGACCAATTTTCATTTTGTGGATCTTTCCTTTCTTATCCTAACAGCCCAGAGATAAGGCGACCCGGGGGGACCGTTTTTCTATGGCAGTTCACCCCTCCCCATCGTAAATCGAAAAGAGGAAATCGCCCCGCTTGACTAGATTGGGGTCCCAGTTGCCCCTTTCGAGCGGTTAGCACGATGCTCTAATTTCATCCGAGTACTCTGGCACACTCAACAAACGAATCTAAGCTTCCTATGCCCCCCCACGGATCAGGATGATTACCGACAAGATAACTAAGATCATGCTTGCGCCGAGTGTCCCCCAGACAAAACGCTCCAAGCGTGCCAGCCTAGCTCCCATCTCTTCAGACAATCTGTCATGGTCATCAGCCATTTGAGTGCTGGCTTCACTGATGCCCTCCTGAACTTTACCAAGCACTTCAAGGATTTCAGGTGTCCCAATCTCACCAAGCTTAGAGACAACCGATCGAACAGTCTCTGAGCTCGCGGAGATCTCATCAATCATTGATACCAGAGAGTCTCTCACGTCCGCCAGGGATTTTTCAGCCCGTGCATGCCCTTCGGCCTTTTGCTTGAGCTCTGTTAATTGGTTAACGAGTTGTTCTGCTTGAGCCTCAGCTTGTAAAAATTTTTCGCGGGGATCTTCCATGGGACATACTCCTTAGTCCTGAAGGACTGCAACGAGTTTTTCACTCACCGATCCTAACAAGTACTGCACAGCCGGGATGGATGCTTCCAAGCTGCATTGCTCCACGATCTTTCGTGCCCCCATTCGGGGATTATCGATGTCATCCAAGAATGTACGCACGATTAGATGCGCGAGCTCTAGGTCAATTGAACAAGCAAGTTCGGCGAATAAAATCACAACGGGAGTGATCTCCACTGTAGATAGAGCCCAGCCCGTTTCCAAGAGTGCATATCGTATTGCCGCGTTAAGGTTGACCACAAGCACCTGCTCATCCCGATCGCGACACATTAATTCCGCAACTGCACGAACAAAAAGCAATGCTGGGTTATCTGGATAGGACTCCAGTAGCCTCGCCGTTTGACCACGCAACTCCGCGGCGTCATTTGGGGAAGTGATTTGCTCTAAAAGTTCCTCGAACAACTGTGGGAGATCTTCTGCTTGCTCCATCATCACATCTAGCAATTCAGAATATTGCCCCAACTCGAGATAATTCAGGATATGCCGGCGGATATCTTCATCGGCATTGCCCGACATCGAAGCCTGAAGCATCTCTGCCAACGACCGCCTTCGCCCCAGCTCAACAGTGTTGTAGATAAACTCGGTTAGTTTCAGGATGATAAAGTCCAAGAACTCCCGATGACTTAAGTTGAATTGTCCGCGTGCTATTTCCTCCAAATTTTGAGCCCTACGGCGATTGTAAGCCGACACATATTTCACGTAGGCGGCCAGAATAGTCTCTTTGTCGGCACCGGATAGGCGCAAGTTGATTTCCTCATGCGCGTAATCCGTTGTGTAATCGTCGATCACCGCCAGGATTACCAAACGATGGACCGCTTTTTCCCGCACATTGCGGGTGTCTTTTGTGTACGTAATTGTCTCTGTCCGCATCTTGGTAAGATCACCAAGCTCAGTCATCAGCTGTGTGACGGATCTCACTTCTTCCTGTGCACCTTTAAAGGCGCTCACATGAAAATACATCATGCGGACAATGTCGTCCTGCTCGCCCCAGGCAACATCATTCGTAATTTGCGTCACTTCGCGAAGCGGTGTTGTCGGGTCGAGTAACCGGCTCGTTCTAGCGGGATTGTCGTTTGACACGATCAGCAAGCATTCTGATTTCTCTCGGTCCCTCCCGGCCCTGCCAGCCTCCTGGTAGAACGCTTCGATTGATCTTGGAAGATTTACATGGACCGTATAGCGAATATTCGGCTTGTCTATGCCCATGCCAAAGGCATTTGTGCAAACAAGTAGTGTTAGATCATCGTGCTTAAACTTCTCTGCAAAGGCCGATTTAATATCATCCCATTGATCATCGGCAATCCCCTTTGGAGCCTTGCCACTGTAGAGCCCGCTATCCATGACCACTTGACGTAATTCTTGATAGCCTGTTGATACGCCAAATTCACCGTTTACATGTGGGAAAAACACCAGCCCTGCCATGCTCTTAGATCCTCGTGGTTGAAAGAAGATATTAGGCGAGACACCAAAACGCCCGGGCAGAGAAGCCAGGAAGCCTCTCAAGCGTGCGTGCTTCTCAGACGAACTGCAGTGCATAACCTGGAAATTTAATTCGGGGCGATCAAAGGATTTCGGGGTTATGATGGCATCAAAATCTTCGATATCCAATTCCCGCTGCACGTCCTTCAGGACGCTTCGCGAAGCTGTCCCCGTTAATCCCAACAAGGGTGGAATGTGACCCTGATATTCACAGAACTTTCGAGCGTTGCGACCCACGTTGAGGTAACTTGTACGGAAATCATGCCCCCATTCTGAGATACAATGCACCTCATCGATCGCGACTACGGAGATGGGCGAGATCGTGGTTACAGCCCTTAACGCCTCACGGAAGCCCTCCATTTGAAGCCTTTCGGGCGCTACGTAACAGAAGATATAATGACCTTGAGAAAATGCTGCCAAGACGTCAAGTTTCTCCTTCTGAGAGAGTTGACTCGTTACCCCCGCTACGCGATCAATTCCGCTCGAGCATAAGTTGTCGATTTGATCAGTGATCAAGGCGATCAAGGGATCGATCACGAGGCACGGACCTGGAAGGAGGAGCGATGCAAGCTGGAAAGCGATCGATTTCCCACCACCCGTTGGCAACAATACAATCGAATCATTGCCTTCTAACGTCCTTTGGATCGTATCCCACTGACCATCCATAAAAGTCTCTTTCCGGAAGATGTAGTAAAGTAAATACTCTACCGTGTCATAATCTGGAAGGATATTTTTAACTGGTGAAGCGACTGGAAGGCTTTGCGCGATCGGATTCGGCACGAAGAGTTCAGCAATATGAAAGTCGCCTGCATTGGTTTCTGTTATCTCGTTGTCATCAAAGAAGAGATGGATATCTGGGCTTGTATTCTTGGATTTTGAATTAATATCAGGACTGTAACTGAAGTGAAGGTCCAGTGTGTTCCCAATATAAAGCTTGGTAATCGCTTCTAGTAATCCGATAAAATCATCGACGGCAGATTCAACGATCCCTTCCCACAGATTTTGGTCTGTGCACCAGGGCGGGCTATTCCCAGCAATGAGCCAATGGCATTTTTCTTCAAGAGAGAGAAAGCCACCCTTGATAGCTTGAAGCAAACTCACCTGGATCTGGCCAGCGACCCTCGACAGAAGAATGGACTTCGAAACTGAATCCATCGCATTGCTAAATACATGGGCTTCGAGTGAATTTAGTTGCTGCTTCAATCGATCAAGATTGGGACCTTCTCCTTTCCTGACTTCATTGACTGGAATACGGATGATCTGAAAGCCACGTGTTGCGAGAGCGTCATCTCTACGTTGATCCGCTTCGATGCTCTCAAGGTGCTGTGCACCGTCGATTTCAACGACTATATTCAACCCGCCAGGATGAGCAATGAGGAAATCCACCCTCTGGTTCACACCAAGCTCAACCATCCCGGGTATGAGCGAAGCCAACGAAACCTGTGGCACAGTCCAGGTGTAAATGTTCGTGGTCCCCGCGCAGGAAGGCAGTACCTTCTTGTAGAATAACTCCTCCTCCGCACTATCGAACCATTGATGAGATCCAATACCGCAACCAATATTGGCGATCGCTTGGGCTGCCTTGATCCAGTCACCCTGCTCCCATTCGTTATCATTCAAATTTTCATCCAAGAACGCTTGAACATGCGGCGAACAAGGGGTTCTTGATCCGCGCAGCAGGATCTTCTCGACGACCGCCAGGACAGATCGATAAACATCAGAGTCAATCACGCGTTTTGGAAGTGGGTAATCCAGGCGCCATTGACTGAGAGAGCGAAGTATGGATGGCTCCATGGAGCCACGATAAATGCTTGAGATTAACTGGTAAGGCATTGACGCGTTCTCGAAGAATGCACACTGAAGCCCTTCGACTCGTGACCGGCTGTCTAAGTGAACCGGCGCTTGGAGAGCTACCCTTTGAGGAATGGAGGGAAACTCTAGAATCACATGCCCGGATTGGCTTGTTGATCGCTCGGTGGATGCACTATCATTTTCGATTTCGCCATGCAAGTCAGGGTCGTGATCGATAATCTCACGACATTTGGGAAATTTTGGGCAACCGAAGAAACGCTTCCCTGCAAACTTGCCCTTCCGTGCTATTCTCAAGACCATCGGGACTTTATGAGTTGGGCAAAGAGGAATGTTTTTACTCATACTTGGAGCTCACTTGGGTGGCGAGAAGTGTTTGGATCAAGTTAGGTCGGCAAATCGTTGCCCGTAAACTAATGATCGATGGTATCCCGATAGAGGTGCCAGTGCCACTCCATTTTTTTAACAAGGTATTTCCCCTCATAGGGAAACTTATAAAGTGAACACTTGGGTCTCCGTAGATGCTCAGCGGCTTCGTCAACCGTCAGAACGGGCGTCCCATTAATATTCATTTGAGCCATCTCTTCTGAGAAAAAAATTATTGTGCCCCCAATCGTGGATAGAAATAGTCTTTTATTGCCTGCTAATTGTCGTTCTTAACAGTTGTTAGAATAGAGAAAATGAGGAAACGGGGCAATCCCCTGTCTGTACTTAGGGAAAAGGAACTATCGAAATTAGCTTGATCCTACAGCAATCTAAGAGAAGACTGGATCTGATTACTCGCATAATAAGCTTCTATAAACCCCCTCTATCCCAATACCTGTGAACAGCTGTAGGCTATTTAAGTAATCTGCATCAATATAACCACTACCCCCGCGCTTTTGGACCAAACACAACGTTAATCCAGTATTGTCTATACTGGACCCCAATGATCCTCAGATTCTGGCCCAGGATCATATCCATCGTCATAGTAGTGAGAATCATCTCCAAACTCTTCATACCCATCATCATGATAGTCTTGTTGATCCAATGCTTCAAAATGTCTTTCCCCATCTGGAAGGAATACCCCATCTTCAGCTGCATCAAGTACCAGTAGCGCATCGAATTAACGTCGATTCGCTTCAGCTTGGCTTGCAGCCTCCATTTCTCTTCTCTGTCTTTCGATCTTAATTTGAATCAGGCGTGAAAGCTCTTCTGCGTTACCTTCACGTGAAGCTCGATCTATTCGTCGATCCAAGTTCTTCTTTGAATATTGATCAAGCGCCCAAACAGCTCCCAAGAGAAGGACGAATAAACCAAAGATGTACTCCATTTGGGCTCTCCTTCCTTTAGTAGAATCGGTCCTTGGAACTTCCGATTAGTAGCATTTGCGCACGCAATGAGTGTGATGTATTAGATTTGAACTTCTCCCTCGAATCCCTTGCGTAATCCTTCCGGGAGATTACCTATTCCTCCTAATCCGGAGGCGAAGAGCATCTATTAGTATCCCTAGCGCGATTCAGCCAATACTACATATGGAGAAACGAGGCATATTACCTTGACAATCAAGTATCAGGACCATGCTGCTTTAGAAGATCCAACCTAATTAGAATGCCGGTATGCCACATTGATTCGTCATTTCCTGGATAGTAAAATTCTGGGAGCAGTGTCAGAATTTGCCAGCCTCGATTTTGAAATAGATGATCTGCAGGCGAGGCCCCCGGGCGTGTGCAAGTAACCACATAACGATGTGTTACTTCTTTTAGAAGCTGGTCGTGCAATTTACTGCCAATACCTTTTCCCCGGAAGGGTTCGTCCAAAGCAATTTCAGCAATAAAGAAGGTGGACGATAGCCAGTCTTGAGCATCTTCCTCCCCAAGATCATTGATTACAATTTTCCGGATATATTCAACCGCTTCACTTGCGTAACCAAAAGCGAATCCAACCACAAAATCACTCACTGATTCTTTCGCCACGATGCAATGAAACTCTGGATAATCCGTATAGCTCGGAAGTTCCTTACAAAATTGTTCAACATGGAGTTCTCTTTCGTTCCATGGAGGTTTGGTGAATGACTCACGGTATACAGATGTAAATTGTGAAACCCTTGAACGGATCTCGCCGGGATCCATTTGGTTAATAGGTATTAGTTCCTTCTCCTGATTCAATTTCGCTGCGTTCTCCTTTATCTCCGCTAAAATAACTTGGGCTCCGTATTAAGAATGTTATTGGTTATGTGTTTGATAAACGCGTGGACAATCTTTGCGCTGACTAGCCTGATTCGAGCAGGGAACGAACTCCAGTGGAGAATGGCTTGGCTAAACGGATGAGCTCGAGTTGGCCCGCAGCAGCTTTCATCTTACGCTTCTCGAGCTCGCTCTCCTCTCTGGAGACTTCCATCGCACTAACAAGGAATTCCTCCATCTCCTCCAAAGGTACAAGCATCAGCTGCTGTACCGCATCTTGAAGGACCTGCATTCCGTATCTATAGGCGGAATAATGCATGCTTCATCACTCCATTTGATCAGCGCGGACGTACAACTTCTCCGGCGCTTCATCGAAGTACTTGAACAACGCCGGGCAGAGCCAACCTTCCATCGGCGGCTCATCCGAGCGATACCAGTGACCGCCGTCTTCCTCCCGCACCCAGGTCAGCTCGCGCTGAAAGCCAGGAAAGCGACCCGCAGAGAAGGTCATGCGGAAGCCATCACGTGCGTTCGGGATATCTTCCACTAACTCATTAATCATCTCCGGCACACCGGAGACGAACGGTTCCCTCACCAGATCCACTTCCGGGTCGTCAAAAACCCAGGTCCCCTCATACCAATAAGGCGCGATTACCATAATAGTGTTTCCCATTACTGCTCCCTTTCATCAAGCAATCCGTTCCCCACCCGATGAGTTGGGATCTACCCAAATATGGGGGGGGCAATTCTTCATCGAAATACTCGGGAATTATATATTCACCAGCCCTCACACAGCTTCACTAAAACTCCCCCTCTCTCACCTGATGTTTCCTTAGACCTTTTCGCAATTGTATGATATTAAGAGGGTCCACCGGAACATTCTCCGGTAGGGGCACATCACCCTTCTCCTGGCCCATCTGCGCCACTGATTTGAGCGCGGTTAGTGGGTCAGAGCCCTCCAGCGCTTCGGCCTCAGCGGCATAAAACTCAAACCACGGCAAGCCGGCTTTTGTATATTCCTGTGCGGTAAGTGGACCAGTTGGCGGATTCTTGCCGGTTATCGTTCTCCAAACGAGAGAATTGGTGATATGGACGAAGCAACGACTCTTATGTTTTAAATCCCAATCTTTTAATCGGTATGGGTCTTCGTAAATCTCCTGTCGCATGCGCCCCCCCCGGCGCCAAGCCCATCGCTGGTGCTGATTTATCAGACAGACAATAGCAGACTCCGTCTTCTCGATAGGGACCGGGGCGATACGCTTCGGCTTTCAGAGGGTACACGCAGATTTGTAGACCCCCATGTTCAGCTTCGCCTGTGATCTGCTCCTCGGCGGAATAGCCAGACCCTAATGGCATGGCTACAAATTGACGAATGAAACCTTTCTCCACACAATAACCATCCAACCAGGGTTGCTCCGGGGCGACAAGGTAATTTTGTTTTTTGCGGCGCAAACCATCTCTCCAGGGTTTCCCTGTAATTGCATCTACCTTCCCAGTGGCGATCTTGACCGCAAATGGATACCCATCCAGGGTCGTGAAATTCAACCACAAAGCTTCAGATTGATACATCGGCAGCATCACCCCGCCACGCTAGATCCACTCACGGGGGAGTTCCTTTGCGTAATCGTCGACATGTTCAAGCGGAAAACACCCGAGCCCTGGTGGGAGCGGGTAACTATCACCGTCATCTGGAATCCGCAGTGTGCGCTGAAACTCGATTTCGAGGGTAGCTTTCTTATGCACCTCTGGAAAGGAAAAGATGAGACTATCTTCGCGTAGTTCGATCACGGATTATCTCCTTAGTTGAACAATGTTTTAGTTTACCAATCTCCATCGCGCACCTCGCGCGCGATGCGAAGAACAGCATGGTCCGGTAAATCCTTGAGTTCGCGGATCAATTGAGCAAATAATTCGGGTCGTTTAATGATGGTTTTCATCAGATCGCTTGAGACCTTACCGGCTATGGCGAGCATCACGTCTGAATCAACCCCGAGTTCTTCCGCCCAGCGAATAATGGTTTTCTCTGAAGGAGGCGGTTCTAAGCCGCGCTCGATCCGACTCAAATAAGATGGCTGCACACCGATGCGAGTGGCCACCTTGCGGAGGGAGTATTCAGCATCTTCCCGACGAAGTGCCTCGCGTCTATTTCGTGCGAATTGGCCGAATGTCTTCATAACATTTCCTTGTGTATAGTGTATAGTGTATACTATACACCTTACGCTGTCAAGCACATTATTCGTTGCAGTCTTGAACATCGTAAGGGGCTATCGTTTGGATGAATAAATGTGAGGGTTAAATGCTCAATTTTACTGGCTGTACTTTCACCGATCGGAGTACTTACGACCGATTAGTTCCAAGATTTGAGGTCAACGACGTTATTGCGTAATTAGATTTCAATAATATCGAGGATGTCATCGCCCAATAGTATCCTCCGTGCTTCTAATTCATAATTTGATTGATACCAGTTGGATTGAGTGTTCCACTTGTTATATCTCCAGAATGACAGGATCACTGCGTGATTTCCGCCATGTCTCGTAATCATATTGTTTAGTACGGATTTCAGAGACATCATATATCTGCCATTGTACTGATGATGACCAAGGTCAAGTGCAAATGATCTCTTTTCTCTATAGTCCCTATTTTCAAATTCCTGGATGGGGCCGCCTTTACTTAGATTGGTTATCGTGGATGAAATCGCGATGTAGAATGGTCTGTCTTGATGATTGAAAGTGCTTACATAAGAATTATCAAACGAACCCACCACTTCCCCATTCTCAATGATCACTGCTTCCTCTTTTGGTTCAACACCCGAAATATCAAGTGTTCCAGTTGCGATATACGAATCAGGGCTGATGAACTGCTTCAGCTCGTGTCGCATTGAGTAAACAAGTGTGCAGGCCGGGAGCAATACTATGTCACATCCCTTATCACCAGCTGCTATAATTAATTCTCGAATTCTTCTTTGATAACCCTGTTTCTGATATCTGAAGAGGTCAATAACCTCCCGCTTGTGGTTTTCCCATGGATTGCCGTCGTAAATCTCTTTTTTACTTTTATCCAAATTTAGGATCGTGCGCCCAATCTTCAATGTTGGTGAGTATAGAAATGATCGAAAGATCTCATGGTCATTCTTGTTATCAGGATTAAGTGAACACCACACATAATCGTCTGCGTAGATCCTAATTGTTGGTTTCATGCCTCCTTTAATCATTGGCACGAAATCACGAAGCGTATCGTACCAAGCGCGTTGTTCATCTCGATAAATTGGAGACCTGTCTTGAGCGTTTATTCTTTCACATAGGTCGGTCCACCGACGATTACTATAACCACTCTTCATATCTGATGGATAATACTGGAGTGAAGCCCTCCTTGCCATCGTGAAATGTTGTGATTCGTCATACTCGACAATGAAACCGGGATTGGGGACATAGAAATCAACATGAGGAAGGCTTTTAGTCTTGATGAAATCACCATGACCCCGATGATCTGTTAGGGCATTAAAGATTCTAAGCAATCCTATATGAACCTTCCCTGAATAATCTTGCGGGCGAACCCCTATATTGAACTTAAACTCTACTTCGACCTCACCATAGATTGCTCTAAGCATTTCCGCAACAGCAACTTTACACTGAGGGCACCGTTCGTTATGTCTTCTTTTTATAGTTACCTTGGTTGTCGGCGGAATTCCAATCGTTGGTCGGGCTGTTCGTCGAGCACTTTTCCTTCTAATTTCGAATCCCAAGTGTCGTAAATACGAATTCGTTTCTTCACCACCGCTGAATACCTCTGGTGATAGTTGTTTCCTATTCGGATACTTATTCGCCAATGAAATTAAGTACTTAGGTGGGAAAAGTTCTTCTTTATAAACCAATACGTATTTTCTAGATTTTCTACGTTTAGGAACACCATCCTTACGTATATTTTCAATCGCCTTGAGGACATGACTTCTTGTGATGTTATTCGGTATCATCGACAATCCTCCAGTGCACTAAAGAGATATTGAGTTTAATTGACTCGATTATTTTTTTGTTGCTCTCACACCTGTGTTTTGTAAAAGTCTAAACTTATATATCTATTGTTTGCCCTAAATCAAGGCCGAAACCAATAACCGATAGGCTATTTGATTTGTGCTTTTACCCTTCGGATTACTTCTTGAGCGCGTTTAGATGGCGTCTTTGTTAAGAAAGCTCTATGTCTACCTTCCTTATAGACTTCGAAACCACCCTGCAATTGCTGAAAGGTTGGATCCAGGATCTCTCCGGTCTATTCATTTACTAGCCACCAATGCGTGCTGCCATCCACTTTAGCCATGTAAGGCACAAAGCCTTCTGCCTTCGCAAATAAGTGATAGGCAGCCTCAGTGGCAACGTAGCAATGGCCATACACCATCCGCTCAATATCTTGGGACTCAAGATCTTTTCTGTACTCAGGCTTTAGTAGGCCGGGCGATAAAACCGATTGCACCCTGCGCACCCACCGCTTATTGCGACCCGATAATTCATCGTACGGATTCTTATCTGCAAAGAACTCGAAGATTTTCATGTCTGATCTCCTTCCCTCAATTTCATGCCAAAAGCACCTTCGAGGCGTCTCGTGTAATTAGTTAGCAAACCCGGGAGCATTAATCCATGCCGATAATTTCATAGATCTGTGTAACAGGTTTGCAGGAACATGGCGTGGATTCGGGCTTTCAACGCGTGTTCTTCAGGAAGCCCAAGATGTTGTGTTTGTTCTTCGAGCGCGGAGTACCATTCCTCTTCCGTGGAAGGGCACGTCTTTTTCGGCACACGGTCGCCGGTGAAGTAAATGAATAAAAGGTGGGCGGATACTCCTTGTTCGTCAAGGAAGTTCAGCGCGGCAATGCGGTTCGCATACTGGTAATAACTACACAACCAGTTAGCGCTCGCTTCAACACCAAGCCGTTCTTTGGTTTGGCGGAAAGCTCGTTCGATCACCGCTAAGCCAGATCCGCCCTCCTTGGCCTGGCAATCAGAACGAAGCTCCTCGACATTTGCCTTTGCTTCCACTAAGACCAACGCATCTTCCCCATTGGATGTGACGACACCAACCGCATCCCAATTATGGATCCCCCTCCCCTGGGGCCAATACGCCGCCCAGGCTTCTTGGACTTTTGGCGAATCGGGCAAAAACTCAAGCCCCTTCAATTCGGCGTCCTGCCACTCGGCTATGCAATTGAAGTTGAAATCCAACCAATCAATACCTGACCCACCGATAAGATCTTTACATTTATCAGTGAATAATCTCCGATGTCTTCCCATGAAGCGCAGGAGATGGGCTTCGCTGCCATATCCATTTCCTATCGGTGCCATCGTTATCTACCTCACTTCATCACAAATTCTTTGATTTTCATATATCCAAACACGTACACGCATCTCCCTATTCGATCGCACATAAAAACCGCATTTCTCGACCGGGCTTTCTCGCAAGCAGATCATACAGGCTCACAAAATCGCTCTCATAGTTCGCATTATGAGCAAGCCATATCGCGCCCGAATCGCCGATGATAAGTTTCAATGCGCCACCGAGAACAAGGGCTTTTCTATTTTGAGCACTCAATTGATGGATAGCAGGCGCGATCTCTGCCGAAGGATTACGGATCGCGATCTGCCGCTGGCTTTCATTTCCCTTGGATACGTGGGCAATCACGGCTTGCGTTACGACGAGACTTATCTCGGGCATGGCTTTTGCCTCCTACTCCTATAAAGTCATCTTCTCTGACGAGATCTTTCCTATCAATAGAATACAGTTAAAAGGAAAAGAAGTAAGTTATTGCGTCTTTCATCTCCTTGTTGCCAAAGATCTTATGATCCAAATTTTCTCAATTTAAAGGGAACTGGCGAAGGTGATGGGTATTTACCTTGCCTTATTAAGAGCCCAACGGCGATACGAACGATTATCGAACAGCCGATTACTTTCAATATAGGACGCTCAGCGTAAATTTCTTCTACATATAGTAGTTACTACTAGATCACATCCGTATCTCATTTCAAATAGTTTTATGCTGGAATAAGCAACGAGGATACAGACAATATCCGTTTTGGTGTACATTAACTGCGAAAAAACCATATATTCTGCGAAATAGCAGAGAAATAATCGTCCAAGTCAAAAAAATACCCCCCGGGGGGTGCATATAAATCAAAAGCGAGAGATACTCACCTGTAAGGTACCCATGCTGATCAGATAGACCCTAGGAGAATTAAGCGGATGAGTATTTCAACAGAAGAGGTTCTTGAAAGATTCGAACTTTCACTTGATGCCCTATTCAATAACGACATTTACCTACTTGAGCATGATGTAAATGAGCGGACGATAACTCATAAGTTAGCCGAGCATTTACAGGACCGTTTCCCAGAGTGGAATGTGGATTGCGAATACAATCGAGACAGGCACGATCCAAAGAGAATCGGTATCGAAACAGGGCTTGAATCTATCCAGATAAATGTTTACCCCGATATCATTATTCATGAGCGGGGAACAAACGAGCGAAACCTTCTGATTATTGAGGCTAAGAAATCAAATGATCCAAGGTTGAATGGAGCTGAGGCTGATCATCAGCGAATTGAAGGATTCTCGGCCAGCCTGGGATACCAAATTGGTGTGTTCCTAGAATTCAACGTTGGGAAAGTCAAAACAGACGCTTGGTTGCTAACGAAAGAAGCCTATTTCGAGGATTCCTGGCACGACTTACTGGCTTAGGCGACGCACCTCTTTGATGGGTTTCGCTATAAGATGGCCATTGATATGGGTTCTACTCTCCAGGTCCAAGAGCTAATCAAAGCTTACGAGGCGATTTTCCTCGACGTACCGCTCTCCGGCATATGTAATGAAATACGTCACCCCGTCAAAGTGTGCGTAGAGAACCTGATTCACTAGCCTATGAAGTGTCTTACTCAGGTTAGCTAACATGGTGGGTCTAGCCCATTTCTTGAGTTCCTCGATAGTCGCGCCATGAGCCCCTCTTTGATATAAAAGAACTATGCAGTGGTCACCGGCCTTTAGACCGGAATCCAGCACTTTGAGGAACCCATCGAAGTCTTGCACAATCGGAGTTGCTCTGGAAACCAAGGCATTCACGATTCTTTGAGCATCATCAGGCGTGACACCATGAAAAAGTCGGACGAATTCAGCCAAAACCCAATCCAAGACTGAGACCACGAGGGAAGCATCCTGCAAGTTCGGATCAATTCCATCGCTAAGATGGGCAGCGTCCCTTTTGTTTCGAATATCGTATACCAATCGCATGGCTCGGGGAATATGCAACCGGACAGAATCAGGGAAGCGTGAGCGCGGGGTATTCGATAGATCTCTTATGAGCTTCTCGGTATCTAACGAGGTCCCGAGAGGCGTGAATTGGTTGGTTGTTATCTGTTCGAGTAGGCGAAACGCCGCTTCGCAGAATCGCCCTCCTTCCACTTCTGCTAGGCGCAATCCGCCTAAATGGAAATTTCGCTTTGTTTCAGTATGTGTTTCGAGGAGCTCATCAACTATCAACGGATCAAGTGAGGCTACGAGTTGTGAGCGAATAAGCGAGCGCAATTGGCAATCCTACTTCTTTGTGGCTGCTTTCTTCTTGGCTTTTCGCTTCTGGACCGGATTCTCTGCAATAATCGCCTTGACCGCACTTTGGTCCGGCAGGGCTTCAACTACATCTTCACCCAAGACAGTGATTTGTTTCGTGCCTTTCCCTGCAGATGCGAGGAATCCATTTCGCAGTGTCGCATTATTTACAGATTTGGAGGCGTTTGAGAATTTTCGCCCAGCGGCCTCAGTATTGAGCTTTGAGATGTCCTGCGTCTTGAATTTTGGCTTGTTTCTAACATGGGCGAGATAGTAAGCTAGGCAAGTAACTTTTTGTACATCAGTGGAAGGTTTTTTTTGCTTAAGGAATTCCTTTGGCGTTGCTTCTTTAAGGTTTTCGCCCAAGCTATCGATTGCCCCTCCTAATCCGGCAGGCTTGGCGAGTATTCCCGCTATGCCCATTTCTAAGTCGAGTCGATCCACGACGGCCTTGATAATGAATGTCCGCTGGTTTTCATCTAATGGCTCGAGAGCATTCAAAACGATACCCAAAGCGCCTAATTCCTTCTCGAAGTTTCCTGAACTAGCCATAATAACAACTCTTTCACTCACTCAACGGATGATTATAGGGGGAGCAAGGAGTGGTGGCAAGTCATTCCACTCACAAGTTGGAACAAGTCGAGACTCATATTATAGGCTCCTATCCACTCGCTGGAGGCGACTGAGGAAACGACGCTATTTGCAAATAAGGTTGTAAGATTAGAGTGTTTGCGGTGCATACAACGACCCGTTCCCCTGCGCCTCAGCATGAAACTGTTAGTGCTTGATGGTCCTAAATTGGAGCAAACTGGACTCTTCTAGCCTTTTGCCTCCGATTACGATAGTAATCGGATATATACAAGTCAAGACGGGCGACAATCATCTACCCATGTGTCACTATAAAGCTTCGCAATAATTTGGATTGCACAG
>SDBU01000951.1_pt1 | contig 42343 bp, 55 predicted proteins | sample 2277071 | NCBI WGS metagenome assembly SDBU01 (sample SAMN10397929, study PRJNA504765) | marine sediment metagenome | isolation source: marine sediment core GS08_GC12, 126 cmbsf | place: Arctic Ocean: Gakkel Ridge, Loki's castle | collected 2008
ATGAACTCGGTCAGCACTCGCAACACCCGGCGAGGGCTGACGAAGGTCTTGACCACGGTCTCATAGTCGCCGGCCTGCTCGTCCCGCCAGTTGAACAGATACTTGCTGGAGAGGTTCCAGGTAGCGCCGTAGTAGAACTGCACCAGGTGGGTCAGGGTCTGGAGCTGGAGAAGGGCCATCAGCTCCGGCCCCTCTCGATGGTCGCGGCGTATCTGGTCAAGGGCCTCGGCAATGCCCTCCCGTTTGTGGGCGGCCTTGGTCTCCACGACTATGACGGGAACCCCATTGACCAGAAAGACAACGTCGGGCCGGATGGTGTGGGTGCCATTGTCAAAGGCGAACTCGTCGGTGACGTGGAAGGTGTTGGCCTCGACGTGCACCGGGTCCAGGAGGCGGATGTTGCGTTCCCGTTTCTCCTCGGCCACATAGACGGTCCGCAACCCCTTGAGGTACTCCCAGACTTGCAGGTTGCCCTCGATGTTCGGTCGCACGCGCACGATGCGTTTGGCGATGTCCTCGGCGCGCAGGTGGTCTACCACGCCAGGATTGAGGCGCTGCAACTGAGTGACCAGCACCCGGTGAAGCACCGGGCTCTCGGCACCACGGCGCAGGCGAAGGGCCTCCTCGGGCGGCAGATAGGCCCAGCCGGCCTCTTCCGCATAGCGGAGCATGGGATTCTGAACTGCGGCCCGCTCGCCACCGAGTATTGGCATGTTCAGGCTCCGGGATTCGTGCTGCAATCAGATTCATCCGTGCTGCGAGGCAATGCCTGCACCAGATTCGGATTGTACTCTATTCGAATGCCATTTGTGACAAGATGTGGTTTCTTCACCCGAATGGGACCACGGTTCCTGCCAGGAGAGAACCATTCCGCCCAAAGGAGTAGGTTCTTGTTTCTCCAACCATAGGATGCGAGAGTTCTGATTCTTGCGTCCCGCCCACAAAGCCTCACCCAGACGTAGTTCGGACATCTTGGTAGGCCTCTTTCCCTTCCCACGTCCAGACTTCGGATTCTTCGCCTACGAAGTCTGCGTGTTGCGTGTACCACGACACGCCGAAGCGATTCCTGTGTAATCGATGTGTGCGGTCTCAGGGTGACATGTGCTTCAATTCGACGAATGGACTCCACACTGGAATTCGTGACATGGCGGATGGTGTAGTCTGAAGCTGGGATTCTGAGGCCATGCTTTCGCCAATCGTCAATTATCTGCCGCTTCGCAAGTTCCCAGCCAGGTGCAGCGATTGCGCTCCAGGAGTACATCCTCGTTGCGATTCTCGACGCGTCGAACCACAGTAACGAGGTCTCCAGTATCTCTGACGCGCATCTATCCAGGGGTTCATTGCTGTCTACTGCTCTGGCCAGTCTCTGCCCGTCGAGAAACATCGTCGCCGCAACAGAAGCGCCGCAATCAAACGACACGGCAAACCGGTCGTAGTCCTCCCCGCCAAAGACACTGACATTCCAACAGACTCTCATCCCCTCGAGCAGTTGAACAGACCGCGAACGCGAGCCAATCCTGCAAGCTATGTTTAGCTGCTTTCTGCCATGTGCCGTGCCGCTCTCCCCCATTGACACGAGTTCCAGGTTCTTGTGTGACGTGAACGCATCAATGAACAGAAAACGTAGACCTAGGGGCAGGTTGTGAAGCCCCTCCACCTCAACCAAGGCCTGGTTGTCGCACAGGAATAGCAGGAGTGCAACGATAACAGAGTGACACGAATCCACCAAGTCATCGAACAGTCGCCCAAAGTCAGCGGCAAACAGACGCTCCTCCACATCTCGGTTAGTGTACACTATCTGCGTGAGCTCAAAAGAGGTTGAGCCGTGGGAGATGGCGTTTCTGACGATGCGACTGTACCCTTGGGTGAGCGTCCCCAGGTTGTTCGACCGAAGCACGTCCACTCGCTTCGGCAATGGAAATCCAGTCCTGAGGTAGGGCTTGCTTGTGGGGTTGCCGAGCACAAAAAGCGGCACTCGAATGAGGTGGTTGAATATGTGCTCGCAGTATCGCTGATACTCTGGGTGCCACGTGCTGTCGAACTCGACCAGATGTGTCGGCTCATCGAGCGACAAGCCTTCCTCTTTCTGCCAGCTGGTCCCGGGCCTCAGCAATGAAAACACGGCGTGCGACAACTGCTGCTGTGAGGCCTTGAGCCCCTGGACCGTGAGCTCGGGATGTCGGTTGAAGAACGCACGCGCCTGCTCGACGGCATCCCGCCTCACATAGACTAGGGGCCTGACAGTCGCGAACCTCCACAGGGACAGGTGCCATGGTGAGAAGTCCTGCGGGCTCGCATACTCAGGATAAGCCTCTGAAACCTGCCGAGCTCTGAGCTCCAACTGATTCTTCATGATTGGACTGGAGCCAAGAACGTCATTGATGCCTTGGGCGTCATGCGGCAAAAGGGCAGGCATCTACCCCTCCAGAACCAACGTCCAGATGCGCTTGAGGGGAAGCTCAGCCTGCAAGTCGTCTGGCAGCTTGTCATAGTGGCGGAGCAGGGCCTGAACCAGGTCGCCAGCATCCCACAGCCGAATCTGGAAGAAGAGGCGGCGCGATTCCCGGTACACTGACTCCTTGAACCCTCCCCAGGAGACCAACAGCCCTTGCTCCGCACCAAAGCCGCGCATCACGCCCTGCAACTCGCGTAGGACTCTTACGCCAACCGGGCTATCGCTGGACTTGACCTGCACGCACAATCTGGGTGAGTCAAAGCCCATGGGTCCCTGTCCGGCGATGATGTCCACCCCGCCGTCTGGCCCCTCCGGGGACATCTGGACGTGATAGCCCTGAGCGGTCAGCAGCGCCGCCACCAACCTGGCCAGCGCATGTCCCTTGAACCCCCGCCCGATGTAGCTTCGAATCTGGTCTTGGGCGTATTCGTCCAGATTCAGTGGGGCCTCTTCACCTGCCTGAAGTTCCTCCGCCAGAGGTTGTACGACGCCGGGGTCTGGTTTCCCTTCAAGTATGGCGCGAATCCGCTCCTCCGCGTTGTTTCGACGAATCTGGCACACGGTCTGAAGGGCGCCGAGCGAGTAGAGGATGTCTTGGCCGAAAGCCGACCGGGGTATGTCCTTCCGAATCCAGTCAACGGGCCGCGTGTGGTGCGCCTCTTCGGGCAGGTCGGGCCGGTACTGGTAGGGTCCGGTCACCTTGCCGATGGCGATGGCGGAGCGCATCTTGAGAGGCAACGCGACCAAGTCGCCCGGTTGGATGCGCGAGCGGAACGCCCAGAGTTGGCCGACCCAGTTGGTGATGGACTTGGACTTGCTCTCGGAAAGGGTCTCACGACAGAGAGAGTCGAGTTCCTCTCGCGAGTTGATGGGCGAAAGGTCAGGCAATCCGCCCCATCCGATGACCGCCAGACCGTTCTCCAGAGCCAAGTCCTCGCGTTCACCATGTGCGCCAGCGCGCACCAACCACACCGTCATTGTCCTGTCTCCTCAAATGCTGCTTCTGGCTTGACTCGTATCTTGCCCGTCATCAAGTGGTGCAGCAGGGACTTGAAAAGCGACTGACACGCCTGCATGCGATTGAGTTCTACGTCAATCTTACGGTCTATGCTTTCCAGAACCTTGACGATTGCTCGTTGCTCTGAGAGGGACGGAACAGGTACCTTGAAGTCCCTGAGGAGTGTTTGACTGATGTTCGGCTGTGCCCCGCCATAGCGTTGGTCCAAAAGGTCGGCCCGTCGATGAATCAGAGCGTAGAAAAGGTGCCCTGGAAGTGTCGTTGACGAGGGGAACACAGCACAAACAGCCTGGTTGGTTGCGGCGTCTACTTCTAGCATCCCAACCTTGCCCGCTGTCGCGCCATACAGCGCGACAAGCAGAGTTCCGCCGGGGAATACTCTGGCGCTGGACTCGCAAAGGCCAAGCCGCGTAATGGTCTCATCGGTTGAGCTTATCAACGAGTCACCCAGCTCACCAGACTTGACCCAGGGAATTGCCCCCCCGTAGTACTCCTTCCTTTTGCGGCTCGGAGTTCCGCCGCTTTTGGTCTCAGCAATGTCCCCCAGCCTCACCACCTGCCAATGCTCCGGCACTGGCCCAATCTCCGTCTCCTTCAGCGGCACGCGCTCGGCCGCTTGCAGGGGCACCGGGCCATAGGTGAAGAGGTGGCGCATCAGGCTGCGCTTCAACTCCCGCGCCGCCGCGATGACCGCCTCCGTCGCCTCGATGGCCCGCTGCACGGTGCCCAGCAGCTTGGCGATGGCTCGCTGCTCGGGGAGGGGCGGGAGAGGAACGCGCCGGTCCCTCAACTGAGTGACCTGGAGGTTGTACTTGCCGTCTGCTGCTCGCTTGGAAACCAGCCGGAAGTCGAGCCACGGGCTGAGCAGCAGATAGAAGAGAAAGCCCTGGTCGAGACACGTTCCCCGAGACCGAAGCCTGGCCAGGAAGGAGGCAAAGGTTAGAACGGGAAACGGGACCTGCCGCAGGACCGAGACTCGGCCCACGTTGCGAGCACTCCCGCTCGAACCAACGAGTAGAATGTCTCCTGCTTCGAGGTGCTTGCTGGGCGGTACGCGTTTCGCAATTCGGTACCTGATGTCGAAGCTAACGCGCCCGCCTCGCACGTTGGGAATAGAGATGACTGGAACCCCACCGTCGCTCTGTTCGGCCTTTCGCCATGACACCCCTCGTGATACGTCGGCAGAATCTCCCAGTCGCACCGTGTCCCACCCCAAGGGAACTGCCCCAATCTCGGTCTCCTTGAACTGCAGGACCGGGCGGGTCGGCGCCAGCTGCTCATCGTGCCATCCGGGCTCATTCGCCACTGTCAGCCTCCACACTCGAGTCGTCAAGAGTTGGCGGTGGACGTAGGTGGAAGGTCACTTCGTACAGTTGCAGATTGACGCTAGGGGCCGCTTCCAACGCGTACAAGAGACCCAACTCGGCCTGACGGGCGATTATGAGACCGCGAACCTCCTGGTCAGGCTCAGCCAGATGGCGGCCCACCCACCCCATATAGCGCAGGACTTGCCCCACCGCCGCATCACTGCTCTCATCCCGCTTAAGCTCAATCACCAGCCACTGAGGCCTGGCTAGATGCCGTGCCAGCAGGTCGATGCGGCCTACGTCACAGGGATACTCATAGCCCGCCTCAGGGTCGCCATGCTCCTCATAAAGAGTCCAGTCGCGGCCCAAGGCTGTACGCTCCCAGTTATCGCGCAGGAACTCGTGTAAATGCCGCTCCAGGCCAAACCGCTGTGTTCCGGCGATACCTGCGGGGGGGTGTGGCGAAGGTGGCTCCGCGGGCTCTTGCTGAACCACAAACCAGAGCAGGGCGTCAAGCGTCCACAAGTCCACATCGAGTTCCGTCCCCAGGTGAGTCAGCACATCGTTGACCCGTTCATATTGGTGGCCGAACGATTCCCCGCGTTCGAAGACCGGCCAGACGCCCAAGTCCCTCAGCGCTTTCTCGGAGACGTTGTTCCAGACCCCGTATTTCTCTGGGAAAGCCACCAAGAGCATTGCAGTGGCAATGCCTTTGCCCAGACCACGCACGGACTCGACGGCGTGAACGAGCCGCTCGGGCAAGGGTTTTGTCTCATCCAGAAGCTGTGCCAGCGCGTGGCGCAGGACATCCATGTCGACACAGATGCGATTCCCCTGGCGATGGAGTCCTGTCCAGTGCTTGTTGCTGTCGAAGCGCAAGAAGGCTTTGACCTCTTCCTCCGCAAGCTCTGGAATATGCTCCAGGCGAAAGACCGGTCCAAATCGCGCCAGCACCTCGTCGCAGGAATCAATGATTTCCTGTGCGGATGCGCTCCGATGCGCCCCTGGCAAGGCCCCGCGCAGGTGGCCGACTGCCTCCACGTAGCTCGTGCTCCGGTTCATTCTGCAACCTCCTCTGCAACCTCCAGTGAAGAAGCGCACATCGCCTTCTCGCGTCCCTGGCGGTATACTCAATCTCTACACACCCAAGTCCTTTGCTAGTCCCAGTTGCGTCAACACCGCCTGCAGTTGCGCGTCGGCCTCGCCCCGCTGCTCCTCGGCCTGGGCTAGCAGCAGGACGGCCTCCTCCAGGGGCAGCACCTCCTCTACGTCGTTGGTGGCCACGTAGCGCGAGGGGCTCAGGTTGTAGTCGTTGCGCGCGGCCTCTTGGATAGTGACCACCGCCGAGAGCTTGTCCTCTGCTCGCCACTCTCGGTAGACATCGGCCACGGCCTCTATGTGCTCTTCATCCAGCTAGTTCTTGGGCCGGCCCTTGGTGAATCGCTCGCTCGCGTTGATGAGCAGCATTTCGCGCGCATGCCGTTTGCGCCCGTTGATGACGAGGATGATGGCCGGCGCGGTGGTGTTGTAGAAGAGGTTCTCAGGTAGCAGAATCACGCACTCCACCAGGTCGGCCTCCACAAAGGCCCGCCGAACGTCGCGCTCGCGGTTGGAGCCCTGGTTGCCGCTGCCCCGGGTCAGCGAGCCGGTGTCGAGCACCACGGCCATGCGGCCCCCATCTTTGAGGGATGCCACCATGTGTTGAATCCAACCCCAATCCGCGCTGGACCTGGGCGGCACTCCTCTGCCAAAGCGCTCGTAGGGGTCGTGCTCATAGGTGTCCAGGGCGTACTTCTGGTTCCACATAGGATTGGCGGTCACCACATCAAAACGGCGCAGACTCCCATCGCGCTCGGTGAACGCCGGGCGGTGCATGGTGTCGCCCAGCCTTATCTCTGCCTCCATATCGTGGAGCACGGTGTGCATGCGGGCCATGGCGTAGGTGGCGGGATTGATTTCCTGCCCGTACAGACTCAGTGGAGCGTGCTTTGGCGGCAGCACCAGCCGGCCGTTGTGCTTCTCGCCGTGGGTCTCCAGCAAGCGCAAGTGACACTTGATGAGAAGCCCGCTCGACCCACAACATGGGTCATAGACCTCCATGCCTGGCTGAGGGTCCAGGATGCGGGCCATCAGAATGCCCACCTCGCGAGGGGTGTAGAACTCGCCGGCGCTCTGTCCCTGGCCCTCGGCGAACTTGCGGATGAGATACTCGTAGGCGCTCCCTAGCATGTTCGGCTCAACGTCGTCCAGACCCAGACGGTGTCGGCTAAGGATTTGGACGAGCGCGGCCAGTCGCTGGTCGTCCACGATGCGTTGGCCAGCGGTCGTCTGGTTGAAGTCGATGATGTCTATCGCGCCCTGCAATCTGGGATTCTCCCGCGCAACCGCGCGCACAGCATCGGTCAGGTGTTCTCCCAGGCCTGTGGTGATGGTCTGGATGGTGCGCCATCGTGCAGCTTCGGGGATGTAGAACCGGACCAGTTCATGGCCGCCCTGGTCTTCGACCACGTGACGGGCCGTCTCGTAGTTGCCGAACTCGTCTCCCAGGCGCTCTAGCTCATCTTGGTACACGTCGGACAGGCGCTTGAGGAAGAGGAGCGGCAGGATGTAGTCCTTGAACTTGGGCGCATCCACCGGCCCACGAATGATGCAGGCCGCGTCCCACAGCCATGTTTCGAGGGCTGAAATGTCCAGGGTCCCATTGTTTGCCATCGGTTTCCCTCTCGTTGCCCGCCACTGAGTCAGTGCCGGTCGCACTTTCAGCCCAAGCGCAAGACCCACGCCAAAGGGCGTTTGCACTCAAGCGTGGGTTGGTGTATGCTAGGTCTGCTCAAGTGCTAGCACCACTTGGGCCATGCTCCGAAGTGCGGCAACACTGTCGGAGCTTTTTCTATCGACCGGATTATACTACCTTGTGAGAATCTGAGTCAAGGTGGCAGGGAAGTGAATGGAGCCGGGCGGTCTGCCTAGCAGTCCTTGCAGCCCTTCCTGCACACCTGGCGCCACGCGCAGGCCCTCGAGGCTCCCTGGGGAGGGGATCCACGGCGATATCGGCCAGTTTTGCAGGGCTTCTTGCAGGCCAGGGAGGATCACAGGACATAAAGCGTGTGGCCACAAGCAAACTCGCCCTGTTTTGCAGGGTAATCTTGCACGGCCGAGTGATCACTCTGCGGGTGTTCCTGCAAACATCGCCCCAGAGCCCCCCCCGGTGGTCAGGTCTACGCATCGCTTCATGCAGCGCGCTCGCACAGCCAGCATTGCTTTGCTGCCCGCATCTGCTGTGCTATACTCCAGACGGTGCCCCGGTAGCTCAGTTGGATAGAGCCCAAAGTTCGCAGCTTTGTGGTCGCCAGTTCGAGTCTGGCCGGGGGCACCTCACCCATGGGGAGTGAACCCATCCGGTGGTGGCATAGTTTGGCTCCAGGGGGCGCTGCACCTAAGTAATGGAGGCTCACCATGACCGAGAACCCATTAGTTGCAAAGATCATGGCTACCCAAAAGCTAGTTGAGGCTCTGATCGCAAAGAGCGGAACTCTCATTCCAGGCGCGATGCCAGGGGCAGCGGAAGAAGTGGCCACGGCCTTTGAGACCATCTACACCAGAGTCGACAAGGTAGTGTCTGGCAAAGACATAGCAGCCGCGTAGTCACCCTGCGGCGCGCCTTGGCTCAGTGCCCGCCTCCTGGCCGGCACCCCTGCCCTCAGAACTCCCAGGCTGCCGGGTCGTGGATGCACTGGCTCAGGGTCTCACAGCCCCCTGCCGAGCATCTGCCTCAGCGAGTCCAGCAAGAACACCACAGCCAGGAAGCCCGACAGGAGGCCGGTGATCACCCCGTAGACCTCGCACCACGATCGGGGATGGGGCCACTGCCAGGGTCGGAGGGGCCTCACTCCCTCACCGCCACGGTCACGGGGTCATGGTCTCTACCATCAGATGAAAGCGCCTCATCTTGGCTACCGCTGATGTCGTATACTCCACGCCTTGCTCTGCCAGGCCAGGGTCTTGTTGCTGAATCCCCTTCAGGAGGTATTGCGCACCGAGTAGGCTATCGCCTGTACTAGACAGCAACATCGCGTGGGCCTCCTCACACCCCTCTGGGGGCACGATCCCTCTCAAAATGGCATCGGCCTCCCGCATCCTAACGACTTGCGCAGCGAACAGAGCAGTCCAGGCGGCCACGCCACCCACCGGATTCTCAAAAAGATCGGCTATCGCCTGCGACGCGTCTGCGATAATCTCGATCTGTGGGATCGTCTCCAAACCCCAGCGCACAAAAGAAAGGTCGGAGGAGAGCGTCGGCGTGGCCGTCCAGGTCGGCTCTGGCAGAGGCGTGAAAGCCATCGGGGGCACGGGGTCGCAGCCAATGCAATACAACAGCACCAGCGTGGCCAAGGCTACCAGAATGCCCAGGCGCAGGGCGAACTCGTGTGCCCAGGGGATCCCGCTTCGCGCTCTCTCGGTCATCCTCTTGCTCCTTCCGCTGTCAGGGCGGCCAGTGGCGGAAAGGGCTCATTCTTGCTCCTTGGGCTCGTATGCGGGCGAGTCAGAATCATCAGAACGCCAGAAGTCAGGATGGTCAGAGTCTGTGAAGCGGGCCATGTCGGTGTGGGGCGTCCACCTTGTGTGATCTGGAAGTGTGGTCGTCTCGTCGAGCTTGGCTAGGCTGAATTCGCCTCGTAGGGTCACCCCTTGGCGGTCGGTATAACACAGGTGTGCCCCTTGCAGATTGGCCCGGACCAGGTACGCTCCTTGCAGGTGGGCGTGCCACAGGAACGCTCCCTGCAGGTCGGCACCCAACAGGACGGCGCCTTGCAGGTCGGCAAGCGCGAGCTTCGCGCCTCGCAGCTTGGCGCCCACCAGGGTCGCCCCTCGCAGCGATCCATCCGTGAGCCACCCATGAGCCCGGGCTTCCTCCGCTGCCTCTATAGCCACATCGTGCACTGCGCTGCCCATCCGCCTTATCACGTCGCTCTTGTATTGCTCTGCCTTCCTCTCTTCAGCCTCACGTCTCTCCCGGCTCTGTATGAACTGGTCCAAGACAAAGTATATGACCCCGGCGCCCATGAGCTCGGTGCCCAGGTTCAGGCCCCAGCCCGGCCAGTCGTCGGTCAGGTTCGCGGCCACCAGGCTTATGCAGAGCCCGACGCCAACCAGAACCGCCAGCACAACCACCTTCTCTAGGGACATACAAGCCTCCTACTTCCCGTTGCTGTAGTCCACATACCCCTCGGCCGGGTCTTCGTCCCTGTCCACCTCGTGCGCGTAGGCCAGCAAAGTGTCCAGGCTTCTGTGCCTGGTCACGGCCATGATCTTGGTCGGCGGCAGCGTGGCCAGTCCAAAAGGGCCTCGTCCGAGGTGGGTACCGTGCAGGCCGAAGTGGTCACGGGCAGTCATAGTAGTTGTACTCGCCATACTGCGGCTTAGGGAACTCAAACCTGTATGTGTGGCCCCAGGCCGTGAACTCGGCAGCCTTAACCCAAGCACCTCGTGGCAAAGGATAGCACATCCAAGTCCAGCTCGCGGTAGCCCCAGGGCCGATGGGCGGCTGCGGGAAGGGTGGCTGCCCGTGACGAACCCATTGCCATACATAAGTTTCCTCCCACTCCGTCTTGCCATCGGTGACTATCCACCGGTTGGGTATCCAAGGCGGGTCCAGGGTCTTGTCTTTCGTCTGATTGGTGATGACCATCAGGGTCTGAAAGCTGCGGTGGCCCTGTACGGTCTGGTAAGGAGCTCGCCCCTGAGTCCAGGGTATGTTTCCCTGGCACTCATAGTGAAGGTCCCTGTAAGTGACCGAGAGCTCCGGGACTGGCGTTCTTGTCGCTGTGGGCCTCGGTGGCTTTGTCGGCACGGGTGTTGGTGTTAAGGTAGGAGAGGATGTCGGACTGGGTGTGGCAGTAGGTGTGTCGGTCGCAGTCGGTGTCCATGTGGCCGTTGGCGTCCATGTTGGCGTGGGCGTACTGGTCGCCGTGGGAGATGGTGTCTGCGTGGCTGTCGGCGTGGTGGTGGCCGTCGGAGCTGCAGCAGTCAGAGTGGCGGCGACAGCTTGGGCCTGAGCAACCCGAGTTGCCACAGCGTCGGGCGTGGCGGTCGGCGAGGGCGTGGGCGTAGCACAGCCGGCGATAGATAACAGTATCCCCAGCACACACCCCACGATGATGTACCGCTTCCCGTGCTTCTTCTTCTCGGGCTGTTTCTGGTCCATGTCGTCTCCCCCTCACGTCGCGCCCCCGTTGCCATAGTCTACATACGCCTCTGCCGGGTCGTCGTCACGATCCACCTCGTGGGCGTAGGCCAGCAAGGTGTCCAGGCTTCTGTGCCTGGTCACGGCCATGATCTTGGTCGGCGGCACTTTGTGGCGTATCAGGTTGGTCACCAGGGTGTGCCGCAGCGAGTGGGTGGTCTTGTCGGCTGCCACGATCCCCACCGCATGATAGGCCGCCTTGACGATCCCCCTGATCCACCTGGTGGTGAGCTCGCCGCCGGGGTTGCGGCCACCGATCCCACAGAAGAGCGGGGCAGTCGGGTCCGTGCGTCTGGGGTGTACGGCCTGCCAGTCATAGATCGCATCCAGCAGGTCGGGGTGCACCACGTAGACCGCCTCATCCGTGTCGGCGTGGCCCTTGCCTCGTACCCAGAGCTTGAGCTTCCCGCTGCCCCGCAGGTCGCCGATCCTGGCTCGCTGCACCTCAATCGTTCGCAGGCCGGTGTAGGCCATGAGGCAGAGGATCGCCCTGGCCCTCTTGCCCTCGACGGTCGTGGTGTCGGGTTGGGCCAGCACCCTCAAGACCTCGTGATCGGTCAGACAGGCTCGCTTGTGTCCACGCCGGCTCACACTTGCGCCCTTGACGCCAGCGGTCGGATTGTAGGCCAGCCCACACTCGGCAACGGCCCAGGCAAAGAAGGCCCGCACGCCTGCCAGGTGGGTGTTGATCCCCAGGGGCTTGCGGCCAGCGGCTCTCATGCTCGCAATCCACGAACGGACCGCACGAGGCCCGACGCTGGTGTAGGTGTCCTGCCCACGGAACCAGGTCCAGAACTTGGCCATGCCCCGGTAGTAGGTGGTGACCGTAGAGTCTGACAACTCGCCCGCATCTGCCCTGGCCTGCATGTCCGCTCGCCACTCGGCCACGAGGGTGTCGGGGTCAAAGCTCCGCGCAAGCCCCCTCGGTGCTTTGATGGTCAATTCGGTGCTCATATCATCCCCCAGTCCTCTAATCCTATACTTACCCTTGTTGTCATGTTTGCCTTTCAACTCCTCTTGCTTCGCTCCAAGGCTTGCCTCGCGAGAAGCCCCTGAGAATGACAGCACGAGGCGAGCAGCGGACATCAAGCGTGCGCTGTCGGAAAGCCGCTTGTTTGTCGGGTGGGAGACCGCCTTATGACAATCTCGTTCGAGCAGCTCGAGGCCTGGATGGAGGGTGCAGAAAACGAGCACCTTGAGTTCAAGCAAGCAAGAAAGAGCTATTCTCTGACGAAGTTGGCTCGATACTGTGCGGCGCTCGCCAACGAGCGTGGTGGTAGGCTCATCCTTGGCGTGACCAACGAGCTCCCGCGCAAAGTGGTGGGTAGCAAGGCCTTTCTCGACCTGGAAGAGACGAAACGGAAGCTGCTCGACAAGCTTCACTTCCGTGTCGATGCGGAAGTCCTGCAGCATCCAAAGGGGCGCGTAGTCGTTTTTTCCAGTCCTTCCAGACCTCTCGGCTCTCCCATCCAGGTCGATGGGGTTTACTTGATGCGTTCAGGCAAAGTCGGCCCCAGCGCCCGCCCTGGTCCAAGAAGGCGTTCAGGGCTGGCACTCCTCGGCGCTTCGGCTGGGAAACGGGCGCTAGCCCGTCATCTCCCGCCGGTCACAGGGAATAGTCGAGCGAGGCCCCGAAGCGATCCGTCATAAAAAGCTCGGCGGGTGCCTTCCGCGAACGCCCTGCTCGCTCTTCCGCAGCGAATCCCACCGGCGTGAGGCAGATGGTGCCATGATCCTCAGGTATGCCCAATAGCTTCTTGACCTCCGCGCGATCGTAGGCCCCAACCCAGCATGTGCCATAACCGAGGCTAGTCGCCGCCAAGATTGCGTGATCCAGCACAATCGTTCCGTTCACCTGTCCCTCACCCGGCAACGTGACCAGACTGAGTATGACCGGCGCATCCGCCATCCACACCTGATGGTTGCACGCTTCGGCTGTCTTTCTGCGCAGATCAGGATCTGTAATGACGATCATACGCCAGTTCTGACGGTTCCCTCCAGTGGGAGCCCTTCGCGCGGCTTCGAGGATCAGATGCAGATGCTCCTCAGGTATGGGATCGGGCTTGTATTTCCCGATGCTTCTTCTCTTACAGATCGTCTCCAGGGTTTCGTTCATAGTCTCCAATCCCCTCATGTAACCCACATTCTGCAGATAGACACCAAACTGTGAGCGTTGCGTGTTCACCGCCACTGTATCCCAAAACGAAGACACCATCAATCCACCCAGACAACAGCGCTCGGAGCCCCTTTCTGACCCTCCCCACGCATGTGGGGTGCACGGTTTCATGGGGAGTTCTAGCGACTGGGAGTTCCTGCTCATGCACATGCATGGCCGCACGCGGCCACAGACGCGGGGCCGCCTCTAGCCGTCCACGTCGAGACGTCAACCGGCACATGTGGCGGCGACGTCGGGAACCGGTCGCTCAGGCCCGCTCAGGGGTGAGGTGCAAAGGCTTGTTGCCTTGCTTGCACGCTTTTGAGCTTGTACACTTGTGCGCTTTGGTACTTGCACACTTGCACCTCGTCGGGCTTGTGTGCTGGTCCGCATAGAACACGGTCCCTGTGCGTCTCCCCAGACTCCCAAGATAATTGCTCTCATCCGAAGAGTTTGGCCTTGTTTTCTTCGGATAATCCCGGTAAAATGGGTCCCTAAGGGCCTGTTTTTTCTTCAGATAATCGCGTTCGGCCGGAGATCATCCCACTACAAGGATACATCATGGACATCGACGCCCTCACGCATTGCTTCCGAGACCACCTGACTGCGGCGGGCAAGAGCCGAAACACAGTCGTGGCCTACACCCGCGACCTGCGCCTCTTCGCCCACTGGTTCGTCGTCAGCAACGGCAAGGAACTCTCCCCCGAGGGGATCACCTCCATCGACGTGCGCCAGTACCGCTCCCATCTATTGACCGTGAAGGGGCGCAAGCCCGCCACGGCCAACCGCAAGCTGGCCAGCCTCTCCGCCTTCTGCAGCTGGGCCCGGGAGGAGGGGATGATCCCGGCCAATCCGGCGGAGGGGATCGGCCAGGTGGAGGAGGTGCGGCCCGCCCCTAGATGGCTGGACAAGAGGGGGCAATATGCGCCCCTGAGGGGGGTGTAGGAAAGGGGGAGGAGGAGGGATGTGGCCCTGATCACCCTGATGCTCCACACAGGGCTACGGGTGACCGAGGTGGCCAGCCTCAAGGTGGGGGACGTGAGGATCTCGGCGCGGAAGGGCTCTGTCATGGTGCGCGGGGGGAAGGGGACAAGTTCCGCACGGTGCCACTGAACGTGGATGCGCGCAAGGCCCTTCAAGCCTATCTGGAGGATTGGTCGGAGGTGGACGGGGACCACCTCTTCGTGGGGCAGCGGGGGAAACACCTGAGGTCCATGGGGATCTACTACCTGGTCAGACGCTACGCCTACGATGCGCGGCTGGAGGAGGTGACACCTCATACCCTGCGGCACACCTTCGGGAAGAACCTGGTGGATGTGGGGGTGCCGCTGGACCGGGTGGTGCAGCTTCTGGGGCACGAGAGCGTGGATACGACCGGGATCTATACTACGCCCTCGGAGCAGGACCTTCAGAGAGAGGTGGAGAAGGTGGCCCGCGCATAGGTGACCGTGGCGGCCAATGGGGCATGAGTCGGTGGAGACGACGGCGATCTACACCAAGCCAAGTGAAGAGGATATGGCCGAGGCGGTGGAGACGTTGAGGGCAGAATAGCGGACTTGGAAGAGCAATACTGGTTCGGCTTATGCCCTTTCGTTGAACGATATCTCCTGTCATGGTCTGAGACATACCTACGCCAACCCGGTCCACAAGGGGGGCCTGGCCATGGATCAAAGCTAATTGAGTCTGGGTCATAGTAGCATCCGGACGGCGGAACGCTATCTGGACGTTGAGCAGAGCATGACCGACGCTCCCCGTAATCATCTGGGGTTACGTGTGGGGCTGTAGCTCCACGGCAGAAGGCGGCGCTCTATCCGTCATTCTTGCAGTCCACGAATTCCAGTGCCGCACGCAGAAAGCAGCATCGCCGTAGCCAATGCTGGAAGCGAAAAGGGCAAGAAAACGCGAGGCAGCATGTCGAAATGCGACGCCCCGCCAACAATCGCCGCGTCCGACAACCCTAGCGGGGTATCTTGGAAGAAATCGATGGTGCCATCGCGGAAAGGATGTGAAGAGCCGCGGAAGGCACCAGCACCCAGAACTTGTTCAACAGACCAAGGTTCTTCAGAGCCAAAGAATAGGGAATCAAGTCACCGCTGAACATCATGCCGATGAGCATGAGGACCTAATACTGTGCGCTCCGGCATATGTATATTGGCTTGCGACAAGGGATACGCGGCGAATGACAATCACCATCTGTCTTGCTTTAGGCGGATTTGGACAAATGCCTTCATGGAGTACTCTAATAGCGTGAGGCTGCACAGCAGCTTGGTTATCTGGCACCAAAGGACAAGCTCGAAGGTCAGGAAGACGTCATTCTTCCCGAGCGAAACCGAAGGTTGGAGAAGGCTCGCGAACGTCGGAGACTTAGCAGGCGGCGAGCACCGTCCCAGCGTCGAGGCAAACGCCAACTTCCAGAGCCCGCCGTAGGGGCGACTTGAACGAGGGGATACTGACTAATTCCGGAGGCATTATCCCAATTCAGGGTGAACCGGGACATAAGGAGCATCGACCTATGAGTGCTAGTCATGACATCTCTCTTGACTCCCGAGAGCGCGTACGGTCGGAGATCAAAGATCTCCGTCGCAGCACGTTGGACATGTTTCTGCTATTTCTCTTGGCGGTCCCTCTCTTATGGATGCTTCACGTCACGAGCAAAGAATATGAAGTCGGCCCCCTTGACTTTGCTGCTCTTATCATGATATTGTCCTCGGCCATAGCGTTTAAGCTAAAAAGAAGACACTTCACTTCGGCGTGTTGGGTTTTGTTCCTGAGTGCTTCCGTGGCTGAGAGTTTGATTGCGGCAGCTTACCCCGGACCTATGTTCCAGACATTCGGAGTAGTGATTATCATCGTCGCCAATGCCATCCTCGGTGCAGGTCAAGGCCTCTTGGCGGCGATGCTCTCGTGGGGATTACCATCAGCTACCCGGCATATAATGGGAACCGTCTCTGGACTCGGTACGGACATAGGCTTCGTGCTATTGCTATACCTTCTCACCTGGGCAGGGAGTTGGCTGGCGGGCCGGCCTTTACGGGCATCCGTTTCCTGGGCTCTCGAGGCATGGGACGATGCCCGCCAACTGCTTTCAGAAACACGGGCCCGTCGCGCGGAGTTGTATCGTACTTTGCGGGCCTTGGAAGAAGCCACATACCGCATTGAGCGCATGAACAACGAGCTGCTCTTAGCTCGACATGAAGCGGAGACAGCGCGAGCCCTCAAAACACGACTCGCAACAACGCTGAGTCACGAACTGCGGGGACCATTGAACCTGATCTTGGGTTTCAGTCAGTTGATGGCCCTCTATCCCGAGAGGTATGGGGAACCCTTGCCAAGCGTCTATTACCCGGACGTCGATGCGATCTATCGCAACAGTCAGCATCTTGCCTCCCTGGTCGATGATATCCTCGATCTGTCGCGAATTGAAGCTGAACGTCTCCCGCTGGTGAAGGACCACATAGATCTAGAAGAGGATGTAGTGAAAAAGGTGATTGCGACAGTACGCCTTTTGGTTGAGCGCAAAGGTTTGTATCTCAAAGAAGAACTGGCCGGTGAGTTGCCATCGACTTTCGCCGATCCTGTGCGCTTGCGCCAAGTCCTGTCAAACTTGCTGATCAATGCCATCCGCTTTACCGAACGCGGAGGGATCACTGTAGGCACCAAGTGGCAGGATCAAAGGCTCATTGTGAGCGTTCAAGACACTGGACAAGGGATTGCAAAAGAGGACATTCCCAATCTCTTCAAAGAGTTCAGCCAACTTCTCGTTGCAGAGACGCGAGAAGCGGCGGGCACTGGTCTTGGCCTCAGTATTAGTAAACAGCTCGTCGAGCTTCATGGGGGGCGAACATGGGTTGAAAGCGAGGTGGGAGTCGGGACTACGTTGCACTTCTCGATTCCGGTGTCCGATGGAACTCCGGTGGCGAACACCATCGTACAGACGAGGCATACTGATCCCCGCGTTGTGCCTAATCGCACCTGCCTGGTCGTGCACCATGATCCTACGCTTGTGCGACTGCTGGGTCGATACGTCGAGGAATACCGAATGGTTGGGGTGACAAGGGAGCAAGACGTTTTGACGGTTACAGAGGAGCTTCATCCCAGGGCAATTATTACCGCTCCTCCTTTCACTGACCGGATAAAGCATCAATTCGCTGAGACCTCTTACGATGTGCCTATCATTAGTCTCAATATGCCTGGTCTCACAGAGCAGCATAATGCGAAAGGAGTGCTCAGCTATATGACCAAGCCGGTCACGACAGAGATGCTGGCAGCGGCTATGAGGCAGATTAACCGGGGCAATGAGACGACGATACTGCTGGTCGATGACGACCCCGATTTCGTGCGCCTACTCGAAGGCATGCTTACATTGCTTCCTCGTCCCTACAACCTCTTCCGAGCCTATGACGGACGGCAAGCCCTCGACACCATGAAGACAGTGGTTCCCGACGTAGTGTTTCTTGATCTAGTGATGCCAGGGCTTAGTGGTGAGGAGACGCTGGAGTACATGCGTCGCAATGAGCGACTCAGGAACGTGCCCGTGGTCATCATATCGGCAAAAGATGCGACGGACGATGGCGTTGCCATCACAGCTCCTCTATGTGTACACTTTAATAGATCGCTAGACCTTGCCAGAGGAGCCAGGCTTCTGGGCTCTCTGCTGGACGCGGTCACTCCGTGGTACCTTCCCGAGTCAGAAACATCCTAATGGCTTGCAGAAGCCTCGGGGGATCAATCGGTTTGTGTAACACTTTGGCGGCCCCCATGGCCAGGGCCAACTGTGGCTGGCCTAGGACAGAGCAGATCACTACGGGAATCTCGGCGGCGTCTGGGATAGACTTGAGATAGCGCAGGATATCCCAACCATCTTCGCGAGGCATCAGCACGTCCAAGAGGATAAGGTCGGGCCTCCCCTGCTCCAAAAACGCTTTGACCTCATCTGCACTACGCGCGGCCTGTACGACATAGTCTTGCAGATAGCGCCGATAGAGAAGAACCGTGTCAGCGTCGTCGTCAACCACCAGTATAGTTTGGGGTTCGCGCAGCGGCACCGCAAAATGAAGCGCGAGGTCCCGTTCCCTGTCTTGAGCAATCCAAAATCGACCTCCGTAGGCCTCCACCAAACTACGACCAATGCGGAAGCCCTCTAGGCGGTCCAGAATCCCGTCATAGGTCTTGCATTCATCGAGTCCTCGCAAGCAGAATGCCATCTCGGTTTCTGCTGGACTCACCGAAAGCTCCAGGCTCTCGGCGGCCACGAGGTTGAGAGCCGCCGTGACCACGTTGATGATAATCTGGCGCAGCAAAGCTGCATCCCCATAGATCATTGGAAGAGAAGCAGGGACGTGTAGCCGTAAACGCAATCCCCGTTGCTGGACAAGTGGCTGGACTATCTGCTTAGCACTGGCCAGCACGGCGCTCACGTCCACCGGCTGGCGGCTCGATTCGTGTGCCAGCCTAGCCGCTTCTGCCACGGCCTGTCCACCAGCTTGCGCAAAGAGAGATTCCTTTTCCTTCAGCTTTTTCAAGGAGGCTTGGTGTTTCTCCCATAGCAGGTCGGCCAACGCTTCGAGAGCCGGCCGATGATAGCGATAGTAAGAAGTCTGACTTAGGCCGATTTCTCTGCCTACGGCAAACCGGCTTTGCGCCTGAATGTAGCGTAGCCACAGAATTCGATGGCCGCGCCATTCCGGAGCACCCAACGGGATATCCGCCCCCGGTCGCAACGAATTGATGGCTTCCCTGAGCAGCTTTCGCAGACAGCCCGGTGCCGACTCGCCCTGACCAAGCTGCAACCCCAGTAGTTCAACGAGAGGGCTGGTGCGTAGACGTACGGGATCATAGAACGCGGTCAGAGCGTCCTTTATGTACCTGCAGAGTAGCTCGCGGCTAGTCACGGTGAACCACCATAAAGGCTCTCCCGAACATCACTGCAGCATAGATTGCGTCAGGATTGGGAGAAAGTAGGGAACATAACGGAAATCCAAAACCAAGAATGAGCCTATAATATAAGTGAGGAGAATGTATATGCATCTTCTGACTACAGTTGACATTGTAGTCTCCCTTGTGGTTTCTGGCAAAGTGGCCGAGTGTTCCTGGCTGGGGTCATGCTCGTGAAGACTGGGCGGTCGCATAGAGCGGTGAGAAGTGGTAGGATTATGGTGAAAGGAGGTGCAACGCGGATCGTCGAAACTCGGCATCTACACGATTACCAAACTCGGGTTCAGTAGTTCGACTTATCAGGTCGGAGGAGGAGACAGACATGTTTGAGAAGAGGAAGCTTTGTCGTCGTGGGTTCATGCGCCTGGCGATGTTGAGTTCCGCCGCGCTTGGGCTTGCCGCGTGTGCACCAAAGGCGACCCCAACACCCAAGCCCGCTGAGAAAAAAGTAGAGCCAACAAAGCCGCCTGAAAAGGCACCTGCCGAGGGAGTCCAGCTCAGCATGCAGCTCAGGTGTGGTGGAGACCAGACTACGATGTGGGTGGAGTTCTATGAATACTTCCATGACAAGCATCCCAACATCTCAAAGGTCGACTGGTGGCCCATGCCGTACACAGGGGATCAGTTGCAGGAGAGACTTCTTGCCCAGATGATCGCAGGCGACGCTCCCGACGTGTACGGGGCTTGTTGCGGTATCTCAGTGTACTTTATCCAACAGGGGCAGGCTCTCAATCTGCAGCCCTACATCGACAAGGATGCCGAATTTGACGTCAATGACTTTACGGCCCAGCAATTCAACCCCTGGAAGTTGAACGGCGACATCCATGCTACGCCCTACTATACGGGCATCTTCGGCATCTTCTACAACAAGGATATGTTCGACGAGGAAGGAGTCGCCTACCCGGGGGACAAATGGGGAGAGTTTCCCTTCGAGGATTACTATGATATGTGCAACGCGTTCGTCAGACGAGAGGAACCCAGGCGGTGGGGTTCGTCCAATTATGGCTTAACGGGGCACTGGCCATCCCAGGTCTGGTTTCGGGGGTTCGGGACTCACGTGGTGGACCCGGAAGACAACACCCACTGCTTGTTGTGCGAACCCGCGGCCCTTGAGTGCTTGGAGTACATGCGCGAGCTGACCCAGGAGACCCATGGGTTGTGCCTTGGGGACGAGATGGGAGGCCTTGGCATACACGCCCTCTTCAGCGGGCAGCGCATGGCCATGAAGGAAATGGGCTCGTGGGGTTTGAAGAGCCACGTGAAAGATATGGAGGGGGGGGACTTCACCAGCTTCAACTGGGACGCAGCTCCCTTCTGGAATGGCCCAGGCGGTATCACCACACATCAGACGACCGATGGCCAGCAAGTGTGGTTCGAAACGAAGCATCCCCAGGAATCGTGGCTGCTTGCCAGGGAACTTTGCTCTCCGGCGTTTGAAAAGCTGAGCATAGCATACGAGGGTCGACAGCCCTCACGCAAGAGCCTGATCCCGGATTACATCGCAGTGTTTCGCGAACACTGGCCCGCTTTGGAGGATGTGAACCTCGAGATCTATGCCGAGGCTGTCGCCAAAGACTACGGCGCCCCTGAAGAATACTTCGCTAAGAACGAGGCGACCCAGAATCAGATCCTGAAACCGGCTTTCGAGAGAGTGCTGCTGCTGGGTGACGCTCCGGTCGAGCTCATCTGCAAACACGCCGAGGTGGCCACCAAGTACAACAGGGGTGAGATTGAGTTGGAGGATTTGCAGGGCGTTCTGGACAAGATCAAGGTATAGAATCGGGGAGTGGGCCGGCATTCAGAAAGGAAAGGCCGGGGGCTGAGAGATTCGGCCTTCGATCTTTCCTTTCCGTGTAGGAAGGTGAGGTTTCCGGTATGACTTGGTCAAGTAGTGTGAAAGCGCAAAAGCGCGCCGTAGGGCTTCGGCGGCTGAACCGTCGCGCTCCCCTCAAGCGTTCGGTACGAGAGGCGATCTACGGGTACGCGTTCTTGTTGCCCTGGCTCATCGGCTTTATCATATTCAATGCCGGTCCTATGCTGGGATCTCTTGGCATCAGTTTCTTCAGGACCAACTTTATGAAGGAGACCAGATTCGTTGGGCTCAAGTGGTGGGGCAATGTATTCACGGATAGGTTGGTCCGCAAGGCGTTCATAAACACGGTCTATTTTGTCTTTGTGTCAGTGCCGCTCAGGACCATGCTAGCCTTGGCGATCGCGATTCTGTTGAATCAGGGGATCGTGGCCCAGGGCGTATGGCGCACCATCTACTATCTACCCTCACTCGTGTCTGGCGTGGCGGTCTCGGTTCTGTGGAGGTGGATGTATCATCCAGAGTCCGGCGTCTTTAACGCCTTGTTGCGCCTGGTTGGCATCACCGGGCCGCGCTGGATCTATAGCCAACAGTGGGCCATGCCGTCGCTCATCATCATGTCTCTGTGGGGGGCCGGTTCGGCCATGCTCATCTACTTGGCGGGCCTGCGTGGCATCCCGACGGTTCTTTACGAGGCGGCCGAAATCGATGGCGCCGGGACGGTCAAGCGCTTTGTTCACATCACCATCCCTATGCTCACACCAACCATCTTTTTCAATTTGGTCATGAACCTCATCGGAGGCTGGCAAGTCTTCACCCAGGCATTTGTGATGACCGGCGGCGGCCCGAACAATGCCACACTGACCTCGGTTCTTCTGCTTTACAAAACTGGGTTCGGAAATGCATTCTTTGGGTACGCGTCGGCTCAGGCCTGGGTACTGTTCTTGGTGATTCTGTTGTTTGTGGGCCTGAACTTGAAGAGCGCCTCCGCCTGGGTTCACTATGAGAGGATATAGATGCATTCATGAACATATCCATGGCCAGACGCCCAGCTTTCTCCTCCGGTCGTGTTGCTCCCTTCCTCCGGCGCCTTCTTTTGTATGTAGTCATCGCCTTTGGAGCTGTGGCCTTTGCTATACCTTTCCTCTGGCAGCTTCGGACCGCCTTTATGCCCCCCTGGCAGCTCTATATCTGGCCACCAGAATGGATTCCTCGCCCGTTTATACTGAAATGGTTCGGGCGAGCTTTTACGCCTCTATATCAGGGTTCGCTCGACCAGTGGCTCTGGAATAGTTTCGTGATTTCCACACTAGCTGCGTTTGGCGCCACAATGTCTAGCGCTCTCGTCGGCTTTAGCTTTGCCCGGCTCCGATTCCCAGGGCGACATGTGCTCTTTCTCGTCGTGCTGGCTACCATGATACTGCCACGACACGTGCTTCTGATACCGACCTATCTGCTCTTCGCCAAGTTGGGTTGGGTTGGATCGTACAAGCCCCTGATCGTTCCCACCTACCTTGCGCCCGCGTTCTATGTGTTTCTGCTTCGCCAGTTCTTTATGACCATTCCCAAAGAGCTCGACGACTCGGCCGCCATCGATGGGTGTTCTCCCCTGGGTCTCTTTCTGCGCATACACCTGCCATTGAGTGTGTCCGCGCTGGGCGTAGCTATGATCCTTCAATTCACGGCCATGTGGAATAGTTTCTTGCTACCTTTGTTGTACCTGAGGGATGCCCGCCAGTTTCCGGTGTCTATCGGGCTGCAAATGCTCAATTATGGCTATGCAAAGGGGCAGGCTGGGTCAGAAATCCAAATAGTGATGGCTGCCGCGGTACTGAGCATTCTTCCGCCAATTACCCTGTTCTTCTTTGCCCAGCGACATTTCGTTCAGGGCATCGTGATTACGGGGATCAAGGGGTAGGCTCAGGGAAGCGCCAATGGCAAGAGCGCTGTGGCTCCCTCCCACGATCAATCTGATGGACTACCTCACATCGGGAACAATTCTAGCACTACTACCCACTAAGGAGGAGATTGGCATGAACATCTTGGTGACTGGTGCAAGTGGCCGCTTGGGCAAGTACCTGGTTCCCTTGTTCACGGATCATGACTTGCTGTTGATGGACGTTGTACCGCCTCCAGTGGATCGAGCCCATGTGCCTTTCATGAAGGGCGATTTGCTGAGCATTGAGGATTGCCGCAAGGCGATGAAGGAGTGCGACCCGGAGGTGATTCTGGCTTTGGGCGCCATTTCCTGGGCTACTGACTGGGACTGGCAGCGTGAGCGGGTAGCGGCAAGGGGAGAACGTCCAGTTTGGCCCAGGGACACGACGATGAGGGTGAACGTCTTGGGGCTCTACTACCTGATGCGGGCAGCGGTAGAGGCAGGCGTCAGGGCAGTGATCCACACCGGCTCCATCGTCTCCGTGGCGAGCAGCAGGAACGCCTATCGCTATCTACCAGTGGATGATAGGCATCCTGGGTGTGTGACGACCTCCTACGACTACTCCAAGATGGCCGGTGAACTGATGCTCGAATGGTTCACGAGGACGCATGGAATCCAGACGATTGTTCCTCGTCCGGCCGGAAACAGGACCCCCGAATGGCTGGAGAGATATGCGAAGGAGGTGCAGCCAGCCACCGAATGGGACAACCATCTTTGGCACTACTGCGACACGCGAGACGTGGCTTGGGCGCATCGCCTGATGTTCGATGCCTTGGATCGGCTGCTGCCACACGATTGTTTCCTCATCCATGCTGCCGATCATCGGGCCAAAGAAGATTCACGGGAGTTGGTGGAAAAGTTCCGTCCCGATCTGATCGATTCGATACCAGTCTATCTCCAAGGGCGACAGGCGTTTGTCAGTTGCCAGAAGGCATTCAACGCCTTCGGATATCGGGCACGGTACTCCTGGACGGACAATCTATAAGAGAGGATCGGCGCGTTCCATCCAAGCTATTGGAGGCAATACTCTGAAATGACGTAGCGACTCCTGCTCGCGTCAGTGCTGCGTTCGCTGTGTTGGTATGTGCGAGATTCCTCGTTTTGGTTGAGGTTGGGCTTTTGGCGAAAACGTGTGGCCTGTTCTGGTGGTGACCCCTAAACCACGCGATGTCACGAGGCTGGCTTCAGCCCTTATCCAAAGGCTGCTAGGCGACAGGTCCCCTTTTGCCCATGTAATATGATCAGGAGGATACAGGCAATGAAAATCGGAAGCAACCACTACCCCATACCTCCGGAAGTCCCTGAGAGCGAGGAGCCATTCTGGCAGCTCGAGCTAGCCAAGAAGAAGGGCTTCGATCTCATCGCGGCTCCGACCAGACTTGTGCACGCCGATCCTGAGTATGTTGCTCGCTTCAAGGACAAGATGGACGAGACGGGTGTATCGGTCGAGTTCCACGGTGGCATGACCGACTATGTGGCGATAGCCCAAGCCAAGCCAGGAGAGCAGAGAGAGCTTATGGCGTCGCTGCGGGCCACTTGGCGTGTCATGGAGAGACTGGGACTGAGTGTCTGTCGTACAATTGCCAACGCCCGGATCTACCATCGTTTCTCGGAGGACATGCCGCTGGCCCAACAGTTGGAACTCACTGCAGCGGGCTTTGGGCTTGCTGCCAAGGAGGCCGAGGACCGAGGCATTGTGCTCGCATGGGAAAACCACATGGACTATACGGGTAGAGAGATGCTGCAGGTGATAGAGGAGGTGGACTCACCGAGCCTAAGGTCGGGTGTAGATACAGGAAATGGGTATACCGTCTTTGTGGACCCTTTGGACGATGTGGAGGCGTTGGCCAAGTACACGGTGAGCTCGCATCTCAAAGACATGAAGGTCATGCACGTCCCGCAAGGTGTGTTCCGCCCGCCCTGGATGATCGTAGGTGCGGCTGTAGGTGAGGGGAGTGTAGATATCCCAAAGGTGTTACGGATCTTTAAGGAGCAGGCCCCGGATCCGGATAGTCTGACCCTCCTCATTGAGATCAGTTGGGCTCGGTGGGATTGGAACACGATGGGTCCCGGTCCGACAGGTGGCCCTTTTGGGCGCGGAACGCCAGCCATGTTCGACAGGAGCCTCGCCTACCTGCGCTCGATCCTACCCTGAGCGGCCCTGTATTGAGCCAAGAGGATCGTCTGCAGCGCATAGGAATGAGGATGACCCCGCATACCTACTCAACGCCAAAGCGTCGGCGACAAATCGCCAACTCGCTAGTTGGAGTAACGCAGGTTCCATGGGTCTCGGGCGAGCATCTCTTCCTGTCCGGTGGTCCACTTCAAAGTTAGTAGTGGTAGGGTGAAAGCCTCTATGCCGGGGGGCACGCGATGGGTTTGATCCAGGGAGCCGAAACTCAGCCATTGTGCACCTATTTTGAGTTCTCCAGTTGCGGCGAGACTGCTGTCAGAGGCTAAAGGCGGCTGGATACTCGCGTCAGCGTGCCTGGTAAGGGGATCAAGCGGCCCAAGACGCGACAAAGGTGGGTGCCAACGAAGAATGTGAGTCGATGTCCTTCTCAACTGGCACTCAGATGATGCACCTCGCCGTCCGAGTTGAGGAATAGGGCGATGAGGCTGCCATTTCGGCGTGCCGGGCTGGTCATGGATGAGCACATCGGGGATCGAAGACTGTGTCTGTCATCAGACCCTGGGCACCTAGATGGCTGGTAGCGAAACCAACGTTCGGAAGGAGTGAACAATGGCTGACAAGAAGATACGATTCAGTGTGTTCACGAAGCCGTGGAGGACGATGCCGCTCGCGCGCCTCGGTCAATTCGTGAGTGATCTGGGTTTCGATGGGATCGAGTTCCCACTACGTCCTGGATACCAGGTTGAACCCGACAACCTGGAGAACTTGCCCGCTGCTGCGAAGCAGTTGGCGGACTATAACGTCAAGATCTTTAGCGTCGCCGGGCCCAGTGGCGAGGCGACCATCGCCGCCTGCGCGGAAGCGGGCATTCCCGTCATCCGCATAGCCGCGAGCCTTCTGAGCAGAGAGGAGAGCTACCTGGCTGCTGAGGCGAGATACCAGAGAGAGTTCGACACGCTGGTGCCGCTGCTGGACAAATACGGCGTCAAGCTCGGTGTCCAGACTCATTCTGGTTGGCAGGTGGGCACCAACGCTGTGGGCTTGCGGCGCTTGATCGAGAAATACGATCCGAAGCATATCGCGGCCATCTGGGACGCCGCCCATGAGGCACTTAGCGGCATGATGCCCGAGATGGCCATCGATGTGGTCTGGTCGCATCTATGCCAAGTCAACCTCAAGAACGGTTTCTGGCAACGCACGACCGGCCCCGAGGCTGAGCACGCACAGTGGCAGCTCCACTGGACGAGCGGTCGACAGGGTTTGGCCTCTTGGCCGCGCGTGGCTGAGGAGCTCAAGGTGCGCAGCTATCAGGGAGTCATCTGCCTGCACGCAGAGTACAGCGATGCAGACTCAGTCAATCGCCTCATTAGCCAAGACGTTGCCTATGCCAAATCCGTGTTTCAAGACGACGTTCCAGCTGGCCTCTTGGAGAAAGCGAGAGACCATAAGCGATTCGGCTTCTAAAGACTCATAGCCTATCTGGAGACCTATTCGCCAATCCGGTGTTGGACCGCGGCCAACCCGGTTTCGGAGATAGTCATATCCCATTCGGACCTCAGGAGCGGTGAGCACCGACACCATAGCCGGCGTGCTTGGCCAGGCGTTTGAACTGGGGCTGTTCGACAAGAGGTGGCTCTATGTCGGCGCCGAGATACGCACTCCCGATGGCGGCGACTCTTGGTCAGCCGAGCCACTAGGCAGAAAAGCCCTAGAGGGCGCCTGGGAGAGGGCCGGGCTAGCAGGAGAGGCGCGATGAGCGCCACAAGAAAGGTGATTGGTTGCCTCGAATGGATCTACCTATTCTGCCCAATCTACATGAGGGCAAGCTTCACTCTCTATGGCCGGAGTCGCGGGGACAGTGTCTGTTCTTTTCACTGCCCAACTGGGAAGGTCGCGGTAGTGTGGAAAGGACCAGGCGACTCCACGAGCCCGGCGCGGGGTTTGGGTCGAGAATCATAGGGACAGACTCTACCGTTGGTAAATCTTTTCTCTTTGGGAGGGCCAGGATGGCCAGCGTCAGACCTGACTGGATCTGCACCGACCAGCAGCGTTTCGACATCATCCATGCTTTGGGAAACGGGCATATCCGCACACCAAATCTTGATCAGCTTGTTGCCGACGGCGTTGCTTTCACCAGGGCTTACGCACAAAGTCCGGTCTGTACTCCAGGTAGGGCCTCCTTTCTGACAGGGTGCTGCCCCAGCACGATACACGTCAACCGCAACGGCAACGCCTATTTCCCCGAAGACGTGAAGTTGGTCACCCGCATGCTGGCGGATGTGGGCTATGACTGTGGCTTGGTCGGCAAGCTGCATCTGTCTGCCGCCCAGGGCCGCGTGGAGAAGCGTCCCGACGACGGCTACCGCGTCTTCAAATGGAGTCACCATGCCAAGCCCGAGCCTTTCTGGCCCACGGAACGGCACGACTATCAACGTTGGCTGTGAGACCAGGGCGTCAATTGGGACGAGGCCTACGGCCCTGAAGCCGTTGAGGGCTGGGAGATACAGACGTCCTTCATCCCTGGAATCGAGACCAGATATCATCAGACCACCTGGTGTGCCAATGAGGCCATCGAGTTCATGAGTGAAGATCGCGAAGGACCCTGGTTGATGAGCGTCAACCCCTTCGATCCGCATTCGCCATTTGATCCGCCTGCTGAGTGTCTTGAACGCATGGATATCGGGCGTATGCCCCTCCCTCTCTTCCGGTCTGAGGAACTGGAGAGTCAGCTAGCCTTTCAAGGAATCGACCATCAAATCGAGAAGCCCTGATCGCCGACTGACTATGATGCGCGTCGTATGGTGGCTGCTTATTACGCGCAGATCGAGCTGATCGACGATCAGGTGGGCCGTGTGCTAGACGCGCTGGAGACCACCGAGCAGCACGGGAACACAATCGTCGTTTTCATGAGCGATCATGGTCAAATGCTGGGCGACCACGGGCTGGAGCACCTGGGCTGTCGCTTCTACGAGGGCGCGGTACACGTGCCCCTGATCATCTCCTGGCCAGGCCATCTCCAGGAAGGGCTGCGCAGCGACGCCCTTGTCGAGCTGACCGATCTCGTTCCTACACTCCTGGAAACTGCTGGACTACCTGTTCCTGGCAACATCCAGGGGAAGTCCCTGCTGCCCATCCTGACCGGCCAGGCAAACCCGAGCACACATCGTGGCTTTGTGCGCTGTGAATATCACGACGCACTGGCTCGGCCGCATGGCAGCCACGCCAACATGATGTTCGACGGTCGCCACAAGCTGTGCGTCTACCATAGCCAGGCAATCGGCGAGCTGTACGACCTGAAGGAGGATCCGCAGGAATTCGATACCCTGTGGGGAGATCCCGACTGCCAGGGGTCGAAGTGTGAGCTGACGAAGCGCCTATTCGATGCCGTGATGCTGAGCACCGACGAGGGACAGCCACGGGTGGGACGATAGTGAGCCAGCGGAAAACCAGCGAACATCCACCGAGGAGCCGTGGGTAAAGGCCATGACGGTGCGATCAAACATGCGCGTCCTTGAGAGCGAGCCGATTGAGGAGATACTCTTGGCATCCCTGGAGGTGCTGGCGCGAATGGGTGTGGAAGTGCGCCACAAGCGGGGCCGCTCCATGTGCTGGCCGGGGCTCGTGCTGCAGAGGGCGCCCGCATCTACCTGCCCGCAGACCTCGTTCAGCGCTGCCTAGCCACAGTTCCGCCAAGCAGCGCGGCCTGCGATCGTTAAGGGCGCACGGCGATGCGCTCGGAGGGTTGCGGCTTCTAGCGATGCCAAGGTGATAGACGAGAGGACGAGCATCGAGTGTGCCCCGCCAAGTGCTCTTCGCTGGTCTGAGCGGGGCTAACCTGATTCACGATGTAGGCTACCTGGATATGGCCACGGCTAGGATTGCAGGGTCTCAGTCTATCTTGCTAAAGAAGGTCAGCTCCACGATAGATGCATGCCCAACTTTTCGGGGTCATGACCTGCTACTCGAGTACCAACTAGGGTATTTCGTCTAACCTAAGATATATACGTAATCCTTGCCCGCTCGCATGAGCGATGCTATAAGAGCCATGACCAGTGAAAGACCGCACAGGGCGCAGTGCAAAAGAGGCAAGGATGAACCATGAACTGCACAAGGAATACGAAGATGGACAATTGGTCCGGTTGACGTTGGGTATTCCTCAGGTCGATTCGTTTCTGGAGATGGTCCGGGCCAGCTTCACGTACAACACCTGGATCAACTACGCCCACGATCTCAAGACCTACGTCAACGGCATCCAGAAGCCCATCTTAGAAGTGATCCCCGGCGACATCTTTGATTTCATCCGTCGACAACAGCGAACTCCTGGCAAGCGCCGCCCTCAGAAGGTCATCTCCTTTGTAGAGGGTGCGTCAGGCCTCTCCAGGGCCACTATCCGCCGCCGACTGAGCACTATCTCCAGCTTCTACGATTACATGGTGGTGTTGGGCGAGGTGGACGTCAATCCGGTCCCCTGGGGCCAGGCCATCCGACGTTGGACTTGGCCGCCTAGGAACCGACGGCTACTACGCTCCACCGATTCCCTCCCTCAAGTCCTCAGTCAGGAAGAGATCGATCGATTCCTCGGTTCCTTGCGCACCCATCGAGACCGGGCCATCTTCCTGCTCATGCTGCTGAGTGGTTTGCGGAAACAGGAGGCTGCCCATCTTCTCCTCGCTGATATCGATGTGGGTCAACGCAAGATCCTGGTTCGTCACGGCAAAGGGGGTCGCCAGCGACGGGTCTTCGTCGCCCCCGCTTGGTTTCAGGTGCTGGAAAGGTATCTGCGCGAAGAACGGCCACCTTCAGACAGCCCCTATCTCTTTCTGGTTCTCAAGGGGTCAAATCGAAACGGATTGGTCGTAAGCAATTCGCTAGACTGAACAAGGTCACGCAAGATGAGCTCAACCGTATCGAAGAGCAATTCCCCATGGACGAAGCTCGCCAGCTCAGCCCCTTGGAAGGAGAGAGGGTCCTGATAGAGCGGGAGGCTGCCGAATGACGACGGGGTCTGGAAGCGGAGCTATACAAGCAAGTGCAACAGATCCGCGAGCGCTATGAGCAGGATCGCGAAGAACCGATGGCTCCGAGGGCCAGACAGCTACTGAACGAAACGGCCTATGTTGAGACAGTTCTCCAGAGGGTACGCCAACTGCTAGACGGTGTCCCACCAGGAGGAGGGAGGAAAATCACGTCCCAAATCATTCCCTTTCAATCCGGGCCTCACGGCGACCTTGTGGACATCCCTGAGTGGAACTGGAGGGCTTCATCTAGCATTGCCATCACCACGGTCTCCGGCATCGTCAAGAACCCATGCGACAAACCAATGAAATGGATACACATCCATGTGGTGCTGCGCGATAGCAATGGGGCTTTTCTCACAACAGACGATTGCTCTGCTAGCACGCCAGTATTGCCCCCCAGAGAAGAGACTACCTGGTCCGGGGCCATACTGACAGACAACCCCGGTGACGTGAAGTCGGTCGAAATCAAGAACATCCTATGGCGATGGGATGACTAGTCGCACTCCCGTTGCCAAGGCGATCTCCACCTCCGTTTTCATGCCCACAGCGGCCGCCCTGGCGAACGGACGCGCCCAAGTCCGGCGATTCCCGACGTTCGCCCAGCAGAGAGACAGAGAGAGGCTGTTTTCGGGCCTGGTGGCCACGTATAATACGGTGACAATCGTATGGGGCCGCGCCCGTGGAGATGCCCACCTCCGCTGTCACTGTCTGCCATGCCAGCCCCCTTGTCAGCACTGTTGGCATCATCCTCTAATCGACCAGAAGCCGTGCTGCCTGACAATAGGTCATCCCCACCGGCAAGTCGACTGGGAGCACTACCCGCAGAGGCAGTGGAGTCTCATCATTCGCCACGCGCTCACAAATCGCATCACCCAGAATGACCAGGTCGTCTTGCTGGATGACCCTCGGTCTGCCCTCAAGAACCCAACGACAGAAGAGATCGCGCCAGAATCCTTCATTCTGTTCGTCCACGGCAAGGCTCCCTTGTGTCACTGCTCATGATTGGGTGCCTCTCTCAATATGATGTCTGGTCTCTCGCGCGCCACGGCCAGCCGGTCGTGCCGTTGTCCTTGCAGCGTCCCGTGCCCGCCTGGGCCAGGGGCTCACGGCCACCTGTGGCCAAAGGCCATCCTAGTGACCGAGCGCCTGGTTCAGCCAATCGAGCAAGAACGTCGCGGCCATGAAGCCCAGCAGCATGGTGAGGATCACCGCGTACATCTGCCCCCAAGTCTGCGGCCAGGGCCAGCGCCAGCGCTGCCTCCCGGGGCCTCCCTGAGCTTTTGTCCCAGTGTTTCTTGGAGTCTGACTTCAGCGGCTATGTTCCAGGAGGTTGGTCTCTCGCCTCTGAATGCAACCATCGTGCAAAGGCCTCAAGTCTTGATGTCGTCCTGAACAGACCCCCTCTGTAGTCGTAGCGGGCGCCGGTGATCGGTTCTACAAGGCCAGTCCTTGCTAGTCTCGTCAACACGGCGACCAACTGGTCTCGGGGCACAGCGCATCTCTCCCCGGCGTCCCCTGCGAACTCGTCCCAGAAGACTTGGGTATGGTGAAAGCTGTTCACTGGCACGATCTTACCGCCCACTACGTTTTGGCTTCGGGGAGATTCCTCAAACCCCTTGAGTGATAGGAGTATTTGGAGCTCACGGAGGGACAGATCATCCAAGATGCTCAGGTACTCCTCGAATTCGTCGGAGTCAAAGCGGTGCTCCCGCACTGCGCCCAGCAACAGGCGAGCGAACAATTTGATCTTTTCTTTTCGGCGTGTATTGAGTGCGGCCCTTGCAGTGCAGAGCCAAGCGTGCAGGAAGCCGTGATCTCTGATGACCTCGTCCGTCAGAAACGCGGTGCCGTTCGCCAGTTCCTCGAGAAGAGTTCGGAACCGTTCCTCGCGCATGTCTTGGATCGCGGCCGCCAGGTAGGCATCCACCACACTGATCCCAGGGAAGCGGATACCCAGAGCCGCGATCAGGGCGCGTATGATTGGATTGCCCTCATATTCCTTGGCCAGCTTCCCGACAATGGTGCCAATCTTCTCGACAGCGGTTTCTTTGTTGGTCATTGTTGCCTCCTTGCGCCTTCCCTCATCCGAAGGGTAACATGTTTGCGCTCAGCCCACGGCCCGATATCCTTTCCTCACCTTCTGGGCGAGGATGCTCCCCACCGCCACCTCTCCCTCCTCTTGTGACGCGGCCCGGATCACCCGCAGCCGCTGGTACGCCGTGCTCGCCGCTCCCACGGCCAGCGCCACCGGCGGCGTGGTCTGGCCTCGAGCATCCTCTGTTGCCCAGTCGCCAAGGTCCCGGCCAATGCTCTCAGGTAGTCGCGTTCTTGCGTGAGCTCCTGGACGCGCTCGCGCTCCCCTGGGGAGGGGATCCACAGCGATATCGGCGTGTTTTGCAGGGCTTCTTGCACGGCCGAGCGATCACTCTGCGGGTGTTCCTGCACCCGAAGGGTGTCCTAGTGACAAGCGCGGCCTCAGAGCCGCCCGGTGGCCAGGTCCAGGGCGCACCGCGCCAGCACGACCACGAACAGCGCCAGTCGCGCTTGCCCTTGCGTGGCTTGCTCATACCCAGTAGCCAAACTTGATACGGCCGGTTATGTAATGGCGTACCTTCTTCAGAAAGACCTCCCCTAAGCCCTCTTTCTCCACTTCAGACTGCGCGGCAAGAAGATCGAGCAACATCCCCACATAATGCGGCCACATGGCAGAGTCCCTAGTGATGATGGCAGCAGCCGCCGCGCTCACAGCCTTCCACATCTCCTCGAACTCCGTGTCTTCTCCTTTGTCGCCGCGTAGAGTGTCCGTCATCTCACCATCCCTTCTCCGAGTGCCTGCTTCAGCCAGGCGAGGACGTAGGCCACGGCCAGGAAGGCCACCAGGAGGCCGATGAGCAGCGCGTAGACCTCGCGCCACGATTGGGGATGGGGCCACCGCCACTGCTTCATGGCTTCCGCTCCCTTCTCTGCCACCAGCGACGCCGTGGTGTGGCCTCGAGCATGAGCTGTTGCCCCTGGGCCAGGCTGCCCGCCAGGGCCCGCAAATAGTCTCTCTCTTGCACGAGCTCGTGGACGCGCTCACGCAAGCGGGCGATCTCTGCGCGTAGGCCCTCTAGCTGGCCCTCTGCCACTCTTGCCGCCATTGGCGTGCCACTGACGACATTGCCGACATTGACGACAGTAGGTGTCACACCCCGATCGACGGGGATTCGGCCTGACCTGGCCCACCTGTAGATGGTCCGGGTGCTCTTCCCCAGGGGCCGAGCCGATTCAGGGATGGTTTGCCACTCGTCTGTCCTCTCCCCCTTCTCGGACTCACGGGGTCATGGCCTCCAGCAGTTCAGATCAATGAGCTCCAGCTTGGCTCCCGCCGATTCCATGTACTCGATGCATTGCTCGAGCAGGCCAAGGTCGAGTTGCTGAACCCCCTTCAGGGCGTATTCAGCAGCTAGTACATGATCGGCTGATTCGGACAGCAACATCGCGTGGGCCTCCCGACACTCCTCTGGGGGCACGATCCTCCTCAAAGCAGCATCGGCCTGCCGAATCCTGACCACTTGAACCTCGATCAGAGCAATCGAGGAGTCATAGGCATCGCCGAACATCGTCGGACTCCCCAGAAGGTCGCCTATCGTCTTCTGGGCGTCTGTCTGGTTCAACATCTGCGCTGCTACCTCTGGAAGCCAACGCTCCGCATCGCCCCCCCGCCTGCAGGCAGTGACGCCCAGCAGGTAGCCCACCACCAGCATAACCAGCACGCCCCCCACAAGGACGTACCGCTTGCCACGCTTCCCCTTCTCAGGCTGTCTCGGGTCCATGTCGTCTCTCCCCCAGCAGAGGCCAAAGCACTCTCTTGCGATTCATCTGTCCTCTCTCCTTTCTCGGATTCACGGAGCCATGGCCTCTAGCGTGAGACGAAAGAGGTCCGCCTTAGCTTTCGCCGATCTCATATACTCTTCGCCTTGCTCGATCAGGTCAGGGTCTCGTTGCTAGACCCCCTTCAGGAGCTCATCTATCTTGGCCTGGTCGCGCCCTTCTTGCTCTTGAGTCTCTGCCAAGGCGTCCAGGTCTATGCGGCTTTCCACGCTGTCTCGGATCCGCTCGCGCAAGACCTCAATCGGCAAGGCGTCTAGCTCCACGGCGATGTCTCCATGTTCGGCCACGAAAGCCGCGCTCCGCGTGTCGGTCGCTTTCGTGAAGTCCGGCGGGAGATCATAGTCGTCAATGTCCTCTCGGAGAATGGCGCAGATCGTCAATTCTGGTCTTGTCTGAAAAAAGCCCACGCGGTCGGCCAGTGACCGAACCATATCCCGCCCGGAAGGGTCAAAGTCCCCAAAGTAGAGGATGCTGGCCTTGCCCCTCCAGGGCCGGTATCGCATAGCCGCGTTGCGAATCGACGACCAACCATCGTACCCCCGCCCCACGTTCAGGGTCACGCCATAGGGCCTCAGGATGTCCTCGAATATGCCAGAGAGAGCGTCCTTCTCTAGCCACACTTCCACCAGGTGCTCTTGCGTGGCCCACACGTCGCGCCTATAGGCTTGCCGGGCCGTGTCCGCAAAGTCGCCCACGTCTCGCCACATACTGACCTTTCGGGGCCGTCGCAGACGATCCTCAATCCAGGCCCACGGGATGATCCCCTCTTGCCTGGCCGCGACCAGTGCCTTGCTGACCGCCTGATACTGGCTCCGAGTGTTCTTGACCACCTGCGTCGCCACGAGCCGATAATAGACCTGACGCACGGTCATCGGGCGATACTCTGCCAGGGCCTCTTGCGCCTTCTCTATGATGCGCTCGGTCTTCCTGTGCCTTGCCATCACGCCCCCCCGTTGCTGTAGTTCACATATGCCTCTGCTGGGTCGTCGTCCCGGGTCCACCTCGTGGCCGGAGCACCAGCCGCAGGTACAGCCGGTCCGCCGTGGGAAAGCGCCTCGTCATGCGTCAAGCGTAGTGGCATAGTCTACATAGGCTTGGTAGACGTTTTGCGCCAGCGATCTCTGTTCCGATGACGAATTATGGAAGTGAATCTCTGTCTGGTGGCTGGGCCATTGGCCCGTGTTCTTGCGAACCAGGTAGACGACTTCGGCCTCAACTGTCTCTATCGTCTTGCCCTCCTCACCGGGAAAGCACCAGATGAGTAGGTCGACGTATGGGAGCGCTTTCCAGAAATAGCCCCAGTAGCCATGCTCTCCTTGCGCCTCGAAGCCGAGACGAAGCCGAGACGCTACAGGCTGTCGAGTATAGCCGGCATAGATGATGGCACCAGCGTGTCCGATGACGTAGAGCTTGGGGATTCCAGGGCATGTCACCGGCTTCAGAAAAGTGGAGACGGGCTTGTCGCCTAGCCATCTCGGTCTCAGCCTACCATCCTCCAGTTCGAGACGGTAGATGCTGGGCGACGAGGTCGTGCGTTCAATTTTGCCGCTCATAGCTCACCACGCCGAGTCCTCGGCTCACTTGGCCCCTCCCCGTAATCGACGTAGCGCTCGGCCGGGTCGCTGTCCCGGTCTTCCTTCGGTAGCTCTGTCATCTCTATCTCGATCCTGGGACAGGCAACCCCAAGCTCCTCCAGCTCATGTTGTAGGGCAGAAAGTTTGGCCATCGCTTCCTTGAGTCTGCCCTGAGCTAGCAAGACCAATGCGCCGTCCTCGCTCTCGAAGACCTTTTGAGTTGCATTCACAACATTCCCCCCTTACTCTCGTTTGAGTACTCGCACGAAATCTACCGTGCTTCCTGCTAAGTGTTGCGCTGTCTGTGCTCTCCGCGCATCCTGATGCGCCAAGACCCGCCGCGCTCTCGCCGCATGTAGATCGCCCCGCGCTCCCGAAGCCGCCTCGCCGCTCGCAGAACCCCCTTGGCCAGCCAGGGGCCGGAGCCCAACTGCCTGCCGATGTCCTGGGTTAGCGTGTAGACCGGACACCAGTCGGTCCACTCGCGTAGGCGCTCCAGGGCCAGGGCCTCGATCTGGTCACCGCTCACGCGGCGGTGCACGATCAGGGCCTCGTGCTCCGGGAGCCAGGCCACCAGGCGACCACGCGCCAGGGCTCAGTCCACCAGGCCCCGCCGGTGCAAAGTCCGCACGGCCCGCCTCACCGACACGTCCAGACTGTGGCTCCTCTGGCCCACCATGTCCGCTAGGTACGCCGCCGAACACGGCTGGCCGGCCTCCTCCAGAAGCTCGAGGATGAGCCTCTGCATTGCACCAAGTCCCCGGCTCACGTCGTCTCCTCCTCGCAGAACGGAACGTGCAAGGCTCTGGCCGCTCGTTTCTTGGCAGCCTCCCCCCGACGGTCGTATCGGGCCGTGGTCTGGACGTTGGCGTGGCCGGCCATGTGCGAGACAGTCGCCAGGTCGATCCCCGCGTCCAGCAAGTCGGACACGAACGACCGCCTCAAGTCGTGCGCGGTCACGTCGCGGACGCCGGCCTGCCGCGCCCGGCGGAGTATGATGCCCCGAACCGCGTGGGGACTCAGACCCGCGCCCTCGGTCATGTGGCCGCCCTTGCGACCGCGCCAGAACATGGGGCCGGGCCGGTCGCCGCGCGCCCTCAGCCACGCCCTCAGGGCCAGCATGGAGCCGTCGTCCAGATAGGCCAGGCGCTCCCGGTCGCCCTTGCCAACCAACCGCAGAGTCACCACGTCGCCGTCGTCGTCGGTCAGGCTCTCCATCGTCAGGCTGGCAAGCTCCGCACGCCTCAGTCCGGCAGCGTAGGCCACGGCGATAATGGCCGCGTCGCGCCGCCCCGCGTCGGTCTTGTCCTGTTGGCAAGCCCGCATCATGGCCGCAAGCTCGCCCGAGGACACCGCGCGGCCAGCCGGCAGGCGGCTCCCTGTCACGCCCCCCACCGACACGGCCCGCTGGTAGCTCTCGGCGTCGATCTGCCCCATCCTCCAGGCGGCCTTGAGGACGCCCCGGACCGCCGCCAGCGTGTGATTGACCGTGCTCGGCGCAAAGCTCTCGGCCAGTTTCGTGACCACGGCCTGGACATGCTCGAAACGTAGCTGCGTCCAGGGCATGTCCCGCCAGTCGTCGAAGCCACACAGCCGGGCCACGCGGCGCAGGTCCGACGCCATGCCGCGCCTGCCAACCGGAGCCAGGCTCGCCAGGTACACCTCGGCAGGGTTGGCCTGGCGCTCGCCCCGCAACTGGACCGCCTGGCCGGACACCGCAATAAGCTCGCTCCCTGCCATGTTCGCCCCCCCTTCATGTCGCAACCTATAAGAGTCCTTATCGTACCCTATTATACACCCAAAGGGAAGGCCCGTGCAGGCCTTTCACGGTCGAGTTGCGCCAACTCCGCGTGCTCCTGGCCAAAACTGCTTGACCGCTGCCTGCCCAATGCTTCAGGTGTGCAATGCCGCGCGCTGGCTAGCTCGCCGCCCCCAGCCATCCACAGCGCCCGCCCTGGCGACAAGAGGTGACCAAGCCCGGCACTGTGCGATGTTTCTGTCACAGGAGAGAATAGGCAGCCGCAAGGGATGGGGCCATGGTGCAGGTGCGTCTTCGACTAAGATGATGAGGGCAGAAAGGCCACCAAGGCGGTGTACGAGGGCCTCAAAGCTCGGCGAAGGGGGCTCCAAGTGGTGTTGTCTGGGTTGACAACACCGTTGTTCTTGAGAATACTGTCGATGAAACTCTCACAGTTCAGAGTCTAACGTCTATCTGCAGAATGTGGGTTCTATACACTGAAGGGCTGGGATACGGAAAGGGGATGGCCCACCCGAGAGCGCCTGAGCGAACTCGGCCTGGACGATGTGTACGATCCCATGGTCGAGGGGGCGGCAAGAGCAAAACAGGCACCCGTATGATCGCAGACCATCTCTCCATTCAACACGTGATCGGTAGCATGGGAGGCAAACCATGACGTTCTTCGAACTCATCAAAGGGCGCTACAGCATCCGAGGCTACAAGCCGGACCCCGTGGAGGAGGACAAACTGCAGCAGGTCCTGGAAGCCGCACGCTTGGCGCCGACGGCGGCCAACCGGCAGCGCTTTCAGCTGATCGTCGTCCACACTGAAGGTAGGGAGGAGGAACTACGGCGCGTCTACGACAAGGACTGGTTCGTGCAGCCGCCGTTGGTGATCTGCGCCTGTCGGTACCCTATGGATCCCGCGCGAAAGCGCAAGGACTATACCGACGTGGACATTGGCATCGTGGTAGATCACCTGATCCTGGCGGCCGCCGAGCTCGGGCTGGGCACGTGCTGGATCGGGGCGTTTGATCCCGTCGCCACGCGCGAGGTGCTCGGGTTGCCCGACGAGGTGGAGCCGGTGGTCTTTACGCCGCTGGGCTACCCGTCCGATCCACCCAGATCCAAGCAGCGCAAGCCTCTATCCGAACTGGTGCGATACGAGCACTGGTGAAGGAGACCTTTCCCTGGCACCGATAGGCCATCTCGGTGTCGACCTCCCCGTTGTCCGCCGCGCCGCATGGCGATCACCGACGCCGCGTGCGAGGCGCTTGGCCTGCGCAGGGAGATGGCACACAATGCCATTGAGGCATTGCACGATTTCTGATGGCGGCCATGGGTTCGAACGGCACCAGGCGGCTCTGGAGAGCCTGTCTGCACGTCTGGCGGCATTGTCGATGGTTATGCGAGGAGGCTATCTGAATGCGTACTCTGGTTCTTTGCGATGATCACTACCATCCCGCCTCCACGGCTCGCGCGGGTCTTGCCGAGCTGGGGGACTGCGGGTTCGAGTTTGACTGGATCGAGAACGCGGCCGAATGGTCGGCCGAACGGATGGCTGCGTATCCAGTGGTGCTCTTGACCAAGTCAGATGACGTCTCAGCGACCGACCGAGGTCACTGGGTCACGGAGGGGGTCCAAGAGGCCTTTGTGGCGTACGTCCGTCAGGGGAACGGCCTCCTGGCGGTCCACTCGGGCACGGTGTATGCTCAGATGCTCGTGCTGCGCGGCTTGATGGGCGGCGCGTTCACCCAACATCCCAGACAGTGTCCGGTGAACGTGGAACCGCAGGAGGGGCATCCGCTCACTGCTGGCGCCACCCCGTTCACGCTGGTGGACGAGCACTATTTCATGGAGCTGGACGACGCCCAGGCCGATCTCTTTATGACGACGACGTCGGAGCATGGCACCCAACCCGGCGGCTGGACCCGCGTCGAAGGCGAGGGCCGCGTCTGTGTGTTGTCCCCCGGCCACAACGTGAAAGTCTGGCAGCATCCTTCCTTCCAGGCATTGCTCTGCAACGCCCTGCGCTGGTGCAGCAAGATGCTTCAAAAGCGTCTTGCGATGCATGTGCTCAGATTCAAGCAATCCGAGATCCGAGAGATACTGGCCAAGCCGAGGAGGGCAAATGAAGCTGTTGGTCGTGTTGGGGAGTCGCAATCCAGAGGGGCAGACCGCTCAGGCCGCCACTGCGCTGCTGGAGGGGGTAACGAGCGCCGGCGGTCGAGGCGAACGGGTATACCTGCCGCAGGGCAAATTCGAACGCTGCCGTCAATGCGATGACAGGGGCCGGGGTACTTGCCGGTCGGAAGGGAAATGCGTAATCGAGGACGATCTTACTGCCCTGATCGCCAAGATCGAGCAAGCCGACGCGGCTGTCTTTGCCACTCCGGTCTATTTCAGCGATTTGAGCGAGAGTATGCGCGCTGTCCTGGATCGCTTGCGCCGCATCACCCGCCATCCGGCAGGAAAAGCCAAGGTGGAGGGCAAGACAGCTCTGGGGATATGCGTTGCCGGAGGAGGCGGTGGCGGAGCGCCAGAGTGTGCGGTCAGCCTGAAAGGCGTATTGCGCACCTGCGGGTTTGACGTGGTCGATATGATCCCCGCGCGCCGGCAAAACCTGGACATGAAGTGCGAGGTGCTGCGTATCACCGGCAGGTGGCTGGCAGGAGGCCAGCGTGACCAAGCGGGTGTTGAGCAAGAAGATGGATAACCAATGATTTACAGACAATTGGGCCAGACCGGTCTGCGGGTGTCGCAACTGGGCTTTGGCGCAATGCGACTGCCAATGAAAGAAGTGGATGGCGTTCAGGTCGTCGACCGCGAACTGGCGATCCCGATGATCCACCGTGCCTTTGAGGCCGGGGTCAACTATATCGACACGGCGGTGGGGTACTGCAACCAGGACAGCCAGCGCGCGGTGGGTGAGGCATTGACGGGCTGGCGCGAGAAGGTCGTGGTCTCCACCAAGAACGGCTACTACGGCGATGACGAGAAGGTGTGGTGGGGACACCTGGAGAACAGCCTGGAGCGACTGCAGGTGGATCACATCGACATCTACAATCACCACGGCATCAACTGGGAGCGCTACCAGAACGAGGTCGAACCGCGCATCGGCAAGTGGATGCAGAGAGCCAAGGACCAGCGCCTGATCGAGCATATCTGCTGCTCTTTCCACGACAGCAACGACGCCCTGATCGACCTCATCGAAACGGGCTATGTGGAATCCATTACGCTGCAATACAACCTGCTGAGCCGCGACTTGGAGGAGGGCATCGCGCACGCCAGGGCCAAGAACGTGGGCATTGTAGTGATGGGGCCGGTGGCCGGTGGCCGCTTGGGTGTGCGATCAGATGTGCTGACCAAGCTCGTCCCCGGCGTCGAACGGGTACCAGAACTGGCCCTGCGGTTTGTGCTCTCAAATCCCAACGTGACGCTTGCCTTGTCGGGGATGAGTACGATGCGGCACGTGGAAGAGAACGTGGTGACGGCGGCGGACGAGGTAAGCCTGTCGTCGGATGATATGGGGCTCATTCGCGATCACCTGGCACGCCTGTCCGAGATGGCCGATCTGTACTGCACCGGCTGCAAGTACTGTATGCCCTGCGACCAAGAGGTCAATATCGCTCGCATCTTTGAGCTGTACAACCTGGGACAGGTCTACGGCTTGTGGGAGGTGGCGCGGAAGGGGTACTCGGAGATCGGTGGCCAGGGACGGGGCGGCATGCAGGCAGACGCGTGCGTCGAGTGCGGCGAGTGCGAGGACAAATGCCCCCAGCATATCCGGATTCGGGATCAGCTCAAGGATGCGCACAAAGCCCTGGCCGGGCCCCAATAGGTCACGTTCAGGTTCGCCGGGCTGATTTCCCTGAGGCTCGAGGAGGCCCAGCACCTTGCGGTACGACATCGAATACGGTCGCAAGATCTTGCGCCTTGACGTCCCGGACGAGCGGGTGGTGGACGTGCTTGCGCCACGAAAGGTCAGGGCCATCCTAGATATCGGGGCGGCGGTGCGCGTTTCTCTCGAACGGCCCTTCGAGTCACCTCCCTTGGCCGAGCTCCTCCGTTTCCTGACCCAGGGGGAGCGGGATGCGGTGTACGAGGCGGTGATCAACCTGGTGGAGGCGCGGTTGAGCAAGGCCAGGAGCTTCAAGAGGCGGCGCTGACCGCAGTGTAGAGAGTGACCATGCTCCCCACCAACATTACCCTCGCCCAGGCCCTGCGGCTGCAGCCGAAGGCCAACCAGGGGGAGCTGCTGTAGCAAAGGGATGCACAGCGCCCGCCCTGGCGAACGAACGCGCCCAAGTCCAGCGATCCGGCACTCTTCCCCTGGGAAACGGGCGCTGGGGAGCTGTTCAGGGGCCTGGTCGCTAGGATGCCCTCTGGGCATGCGCTTCCGAGTCCGTCGCCCTATCCTCGCGTGAATCGCACCTGCACCGGTGGCGGCGGGGGGCGCCAGCCCCTCTCGCCCCACCTTCGCCCGCAGGCCAAGACCTTGAATCGCGCAGGGTGGTCACGCACCTCCCTCTGGGTCTTGTGTAACGGGGGCAATACCACCCTCATCTGGCCATCCCAACTCAATAACCGCGTCCACCTTGACGTCTTGCTTCACCCTCAAGGTCGCCTTGCCCAGCACCCGGTCTAGGATGTCGCTGGCGGCCGCTTGCGCTACGGTCTCCTTGCGACTCTTGAGGCCCTTGGCCTTCATCTGCGCCGCTGCTACAGCGTTCTCCTCAAGGACCTGCAAGGCCTGCGTCGCGATGTCCCGCTTGCGCTCCAGAGCAAGGTTTCTCATATACTCCCGCCGCTCCTTCGGCCAGTCATAGAACGTGCTACAAGGCACACCACACTCACGCAGTGCCTCCGCATCGCTGAACGCGCCTGCCCGCGCCTGGACGTAGGCCATCTCCATGTCGCCTAACCCGACAAGCCAATCAGCCATTTCTACTAGCCCTCCCAAAGAGTGCGAAACAGTCCGAGAGAGTCCGCTCACCTCCCGCACTGGCCTCACGATTACCCGCAGCGCTTTGTCGGGGCTCACTCTCACCCTGAACTCCACGCCGCCCACAATCAGGTCGCCCATCTCCTTTTTTTGTGTATCGTTCGTATGGCCAAGGGTATCATTCAGTGAGCGTTTCCATG
>SDBU01000952.1_pt1 | contig 42276 bp, 60 predicted proteins | sample 2277071 | NCBI WGS metagenome assembly SDBU01 (sample SAMN10397929, study PRJNA504765) | marine sediment metagenome | isolation source: marine sediment core GS08_GC12, 126 cmbsf | place: Arctic Ocean: Gakkel Ridge, Loki's castle | collected 2008
GAAATGTACCAGGGACACACCATTTTCTTCTCAACTGGAAAGGAGAGTGGATGGAGCTTCCCGCCTGGAGCCCAACGCAAAGTGAGAATGACAGGAATGGTTGGCATCTCCGACCAATTCACAGCGGACACTCCAAAAACCGTTCACCTCTGGCCTAAGGCAGGCGAATGGGACCCAGGCGATGGAGTAACCCGCCACCAGATGAAAACATATCCAACTTCTTGGAGATAAAAAACGGCAAAAAGAAAACACCAGACATAAAAACGAACCAGCTGACCATGGTAAAACAGAACCCCCGTCCCTCCTGACACACCAATGTTCCACCCCAAACACCCCTGCAAGGCTTTAGATCAAGAATGAACGATAAAACAAACACAGAACAAACAGCATTCAACGAAGCCAAACTAGAAATCCTGAACATCACCAACACCCTCGGCGAAACAACCTCCATGGACATCGCCCTGATCACAAACAGAACCCCCGAATGCGCCTCCATGAACCTACTCACATATCATCGCCAAGGACTCCTCAGCAGACGCACAACAAAGGGACGCAGAAAAACCTACACCCTCACCGAGAGAGGAATAGAACGGCTGAACTGGCTGAACTCAGAATAAAGAATGAACGAACAAAACCAACTACTTCAATTAAAACACGTAGGAGACTAAAACACATTATGTGAATAAACTGTTAAACAGACTATAGGCCCCCTCCACCCCGCTTAAAGATAATTAAGCCCAATGGGAAGGGGGCTGTTTCCGGGCTTCCTTCGGGTTTTAACGCCGTTCCGAGACACATATATACCTAAGATTTCACTTAATCAACACAGCATGGTGTGGACAGGAAAAATAAACGGAGTAACCAACCCCGCCAAAATCATGGGCGTCCCCGTCGCAAACATCGCCAAAGTCAAAAACGTACCAAGCGACACCTAACCCCTCACAAAACAGAAAGGCTAAATTATCCAATGCTCAATGAAAACAGGGGCGTGTGAAGTCCCTGACCCGCGCCAAACCACAGATTTGAAGTTATCTGCGGCAAAGCTAGAGTCAGCCTCTCTAATCCCACGGGCCAGGAGTCGGAAACCCGAGCGCCCCTAACCCTCTCACTGAATAATAAAATGAAAAAATTGTGAGCGCACATATTAACGAGTTTCAGCCTCTGAATCTCGGAAAGTTTCAGATAAAAAGGGGTGGGGTGGTTAAACCCCGGCTTCTATGTCGTGTAGCTGCGCGGTGGCGTCGGCTGTGTTGGGGGCTGGGTTGTATCGTTTGTATTCTCTGATCCCGTATATCATCTTCCATATGGTCTCGGTGGCTGGGCCTGCGCCACACTCTGCGGCCAGCTGGCGGCCCAGCGTGTGGGGCCTGTCGCCTTCGACGTGTATCCTGTACCGTGTGCCGTGGCGGTCGCCTGGGCTGTGTGCCTCGATGGCCAGGGTTATGCCGAGTATCTTCGCCAACTCGCTGGCTGCGTGGTCCACATCTTTGCGGCTGTACCGGTTCCCCATTATGGGGCCTCCATTAAGGCGGTGGCTCCTGCTCGGGCTGCGCATGCCTCGATGCCGGTGAATGGGTTGCCTCCGTTTTTCACGGCTGCGTTGCTGAGGTATATAAGCGCCATGTCCCGGTGGTAACGGTCCTGTTTGCGGCCTCGGGCGTTTATGGCTGCGACGCTTTCGACGATCCAGTTAAAGTCTGCTCGGGTTATGGTGAGCGGGTCGCTCACTGTGGGATCGCCTCCTCTAACAGCTGCGCTGCGTGGGGGTGGGTGGTGGCGTAGCTGGTGATCAGCCGCGTGATTACGTGGTTGAACGACTCGCCTTTAGCGCCCAGTTTCTCTAGGCGTCGGTGGTTCTCCGGTGAGACTCTAACGAATTTGTCTTTCATGTTCACCGTGTGTACTGCGTGTACATAAACATATAAGCTTTACGCATCAAAACATTACGCATAAAGGGGCGGGCCCAGTGGCTCGCCAACCCAACACAACGAGCACACACCAGTTGAAACAGGCGAATCAGTCTCAGGGAGATATATCATTGAAAGATACTTGGCAGAGGTGTCCAAGGTGGTAAGGGTCCTTTTATTACCTTTCCTCTACCTCTCTTTTATATATTTTATACTTTTCTTTTTATTATAAATTTAACTTTCTCGGGCCTTAATATAAACACCCTTACCACCTTTGACACCTTGGACACGAAACACGACGGATTAAGGTTTCGCGGGCATTTTTATCGGGTTTGTCGGTTTTTCGTTGTTGTTGGGTTGGGTTGGGTTGTGTTGGGTTCGTGCATGTACGTTCGCCTATGGATGGTGGGTTTGTCGTGTATGGGCGTTCGTGCATGCACGTTGGGTGTGGTTTAGACTACTCTGGTGGGGGTTAGATCGTGTGTGGGGTGGGGGTTGGGGCGGGGGTCGAGGTTGTTCTTATGCGTAATGCTTATATGCGTAATGGTGGACTCTCAGAGTAGGTGAAAGAATATAGAGTTTGAAGTATCGGATGCCAGGGGTTTCCGTGATCTCATGAAGGCGGTCGCCTCCCTCCTTGAGGAGCCGACGCTCCGGTTCAGCGACGTGGGCCTACGGGTCCTCGGGATGGACCCGTCGCATGTGGCGATGGTGGACCTCCGGTTGCCCGCAGAGTATTTTGATCGCTACGTCTGCGATGAGGGTGAGTCATCGCCGCTGCGTATGACGGTGAATGTCTCTGAGTTAGTCAGGATGCTCGGCGCGAATCCGCGTCTCGGTCGGGATGAGGGGTTAACGGTCTCGTATGACGCTGGGGGAGAATCGGTTGGGTTGACGCTGCGCGATAAGATTACCAGGGGTAAGCGGGTTCCTGCGCTTGATCCGGTGGACCAGGAGGTTCCCGATGCCAGTGTCCCCTACACGTCGTATGCGCGGGTGATGTCTGAGATGATCCGTAAGCTGGTGTTGCCGGATATGGGGGATGTGTCTGAGCATGTCTGCATCCAGATCGGGGATGTGGGGGTGGGTCATTCGGGGACTGGGCCGGAGATTGTGTTCAGTGCGACGGGGGATATGGGGTCTTGTCGTGTGGCGTATGAGAAGCATGGGGATCAGGTGTTGGAGTTGCGGTTTGAGGAGTCGTCTAAGGCGACGTTCACTGGGCATTATCTGGTTGAGATCTTCAAGGGGGTTAAGGGTCTCTCTGAGGTGGTGGGAATTCACCTGGCTTCGGATATGCCGGTGAAGATCGATGTTGAGATTCCCCAGGGTCAGTTGATCTATTATCTGGCGCCGTGCATCGGGGTTTAGGGTTCTATTCTCTCCCCTTTTTTTATTGTTCTCATGCGTAATGTTTTTATGTGTGTAGCTTGACTGTTTTCACGCGATGTCTGAAACAGATGAAGATAGACAGTGTTCCTGGGTATGCCCCATTTGCGAGGGTCGCTGTGGGGGCATTGAGGGACACCATAAAGCCGATCTCCATCATGGAGGCCGACATCAGTGTCCCATCCATTATCCGGCTATCCGGGCTTTGGCTAGGCAGGTGTTGGCTGTGGCGAGTATCGGTATTGCAGGGGATTGGGCTGCGTACATTGACGCGGTTCCTGGGGATCGACATGGGGTTGAATACCACGCGGTTTATCAGAACGGTTCTAAGCTACCTGAAAAGGTGGCTGATGTGCTGTTCCCCGCGTTCAGTGTTCTCCCGTATCGGTCCTAACCCCTTTTTTTGTTGATGGTGTGATCTATGTTGATTTCACGGTTGTCGGTGCATGGGCCGTTAATTAAACGCCTCATTGAGTATGAGCGTGGTCGGGCATCTGATCCCCGGTTGGCTGAGTCGGGGTGGAGTGGGTTGATGTTTGATGTTGATGATGCCCTGGCTGCGGAGTTGGTGGCCGCGGGGGTTTTGAGACAAGTCCCATCGACTCGGGGTCCTCGGTTTTTGTTGGTTGATCGAGAGGGTCTCTCGAAGAGTTCATCGAGTGCCGACATTGATTCCCAGCCTGTTGGGGAGGCTCCCTCTCCCGATCTCGGGAGAGAGGCTGTTGCTCCGGACTTTGATGATATCGTGGGTTACGACGATATCAAAACCTTGATCAGTGAGTCGCTGCGTCTCGGGGTCCGCGTGCATTATCTGTTGCTGGGTCCCCCTGGCTCCGCGAAGACTTTGTTCCTGCTGGGGGTTGAGCGGCTGTCGGGGAGTGCGTATGTGTTGGGGTCCCGGATGAGTCGGTCAGGGTTATCGGGATATCTGATGGATGCGCGGCCTCGGATTCTCCTGGTGGATGAGATTGATAAGCTGCCTGCGCGTGACTTGGCTCCGTTGCTGAGCTTGGCTGAGTCGGGGCGTGTGGTGGAGTTGTTGAATCGTAAGCGGCGTGAGGTTGTCCTGGATACGGTGGTGTTTGGGGCTGCGAACAGTGTTAAGCGGTTGCCAGCTGAGTTGTTGAGCCGGTTCCAGGTGCTTCAATTTCCTGAGTACACCAGAGATGAATTTATTGAGGTGTGTAAGCGGGTGTTGGTGCGGCATGAGGGGTTGAGTGTGTTGGAGGCTGGTCAGGTGGCTGTCAGGGTTTTGGATGAGCTGCGTTCTAAGGATGTTCGGATGGCTGTTCGGGTTGCTCGGTTAGCCAGAACAAGCCTGGGGGTTGATGGGGTGGTAGACATCTTCAAGAACTATTCGATGGGGAAGCGTAGGAGGTAACGGGGTTGAGCGCTGGGATAAAAAGAAACGTGTATTCATGTCCTCAGTGTAAATGCTATTTTTTCACTCAGGTGGATCTAGACTGGCATATGACGACTCATGCCGGAGAGAGAAGGAGAAAGAGAGGGAGGCGTAGGCGTTGAGTTTCGCGGCGTATATTCATAGTCTGGGGCCGCATCCGACTGGTATTATGGTGATACTCGGGATGTTGACTCTCGGTCTTGTGTTTGGCATGAGATATGAGTATATGAGGAAGCTGTAGAATTTCTGTGGCTCGGGTGGGGGCCTTGCTCCCCACCGTCATTGCCTCATGTCTGTTTTGGTATCGTTCTAGGGGGTAGACCGGGGATTCTCCCCAGGATCACCCTGATGTTTTTCTGGAGGTCTAGGGGCTCGGGGTGGTCCCAGGGTGGTTTTGATTTCTCTGTTTTCCCCAGGACAAAGCCGTAGCTGATGAGGCTTATGACGGTGAAGAGTCCGAGGATTGCGATGAACACTCCGAACATTTTGAATCAGTTGAATTAAACTGTTCAGGTAGGATATAAAAAACTATGGAGGTAAAGGATGTGGTGTTTACTCTGCGGGTGTGATGCGGATATAGTATTCTTTTAGTATCTCGAATTCGTGTACGGCTTCTTCGTTGACCATGCCTAGTTCGAGGCGGCCTGATGGGGTGGATTCCCAGAACAGTTTGTTCTCTGGGCTGTTGTCTGCGACGGGGATGAAGGTCAGGGTACTCTTGATGCAGTCAACCCATTTATCGCCTACTCTCTTTGAGCCTGCGCTGTTTTTCCATTCGGTTAGCCTGAATTTGCAGATTACTTCCATGAGGCGAAATGGGGGTTTAGTGGTGTATAAGTTTTCTATTTATATACTAAAAAAAGGGGAGGGATGTTAAGTAGAGTGTACGGCTGGATTCTTTAAGTAGAAGGGGGCATTTTTCGCAGCGAATACCACTGCTACTCTCCTGGGGGTTCTGCCGTGGACGATAAATTCGTGTTCCATGTGCGGGAGTAGGAACTTAGCTATAGATTTCTGCATCCATTCCCAGTCTGCATCTGAGTCTCTTGGGACAAGGATTATTATTTCTACGGCTTCGTCTTCAGCAGTATTCCTTTGAACTACTATCTCTTTTGATTCTTCTGTCATTTTATTATTCCTCGGGGAAGATCACGATTTTCTTGTTGAGGATTTTCTTTTGTAGTCGTTTAAGCTGTTTTTCGGCTGTGTCTTGGCGTCGGGGGCTGCTGAGTTTTACTTTGATGAGTGCGTAGACTCTGAGTGATTTTGGTGTGCCTGGCTCCCATCCGACTTCGGTGACGCGTCCCTCGACGCGGCTTTTGAGGCTCATGGTTTGACTCCTCGGAGTAGTTTGTTGATGTCGTTCATCGCGCTTTTGAAGTATAGGGCGTTCGAGATTTTTTCGTTGTGTTGGTGGTCGTACTCGTGGATTTCTGCGAAGAGGTTGGATAGGTATCTGAGGCCGGTTGCGTAGATGTCGGGGTCCTTCAGTCTGCCTAGTGCTATGATGAGGATTTGAACAGCATCCCAGGTTGAGGTCATTGTGGGGGCGTCTGTTGGTGTGTGGTGTGGGGGCGTAGGAGTTCAGCTAGGGAAGTGAATAGTCTCATGTGTTCCGTGTCTGCTCCTTCGACGGTTTTATCTGAGACAATCCAGTTCTCCACCTCTATCGCCACTGAGCCGTCTGTGCTTCGGTTTTCTCGGACCAGTTTTACTATGCTTACAAACGGCATTATTCTTGGCTCCTGAGTAGTTTGGCGAGGCGTTTGTGTTTCATCCAGTTGGTTGCGATGTTGACGATGCGTCGGGCCTTCTCTATTTTTCGTCTGATGCCGTATAATCGCTTGTCTGCGGCTCCTCTGGCGATTTTTAGGTGGGTGCAGGCGTCGTTTATGGACATTTCTTTGAGTAATTCTATTAATTCGAGCTGTTTTCGAGTAAACATTGTTTTTTCCTAGTATGATTATTACCATATACCGTTATAAACTTACCGTTTTTAAGTATGAGAATCAGTCTCTTGGGGACGTGGTATTAATATTACGCTTTAATACGGAGATTTTGAAATTGTGTGTGTTAGGTGGGGGGCTACGAGTCTACTTTGCCTCTGAAAGGGGCTGGTCGCCTTTAGGGGGCATGGGTTCATATGCGTATGGTTTCTATGTGTAAGGTTATATAGGAATAACACCCAGTAGGCTGGGATTAAAGATGGCAGAAAAAAGAGATTGCTCGGGGTCCATCGGGTCACGAGTAGTAAGAGTGCTCGACGCAGCGATTCAACAGGTGAGCTCAGGTGGAATGGCATTCACTGTTCGGAACCTGTTCTACGGTGTTCGGGAGCTACACGCAAAAAATTTTCCTGGATGCAAGTTCTATAAAACCTACGATGGGTTCAGCCAGGATTTCCTGAGGGGCTATGAGAAGAGGCATGGGAAAATTCCGGGCCTCACTCGGATGGGCCGCGGGAAATACTTGTACCCTGAAGAACAGGGGAACCGTCGCGAGGGCGACATTAAACCAGGGATGTACTTCAACGAGGGCTGCGCGAACAAAGTGATCATCGTCGAGAAGGAGGGACTGTACACGATGATGAAGGCGAACAAGTTTGATGTGCGCCTCGACACTGTTCTGGCGTTCACTTCTGGGTTCACCACTGAAGCGGGGCGAAACATGCTGATTGAGGCTCAGAGTCGGGGCCTCGACGTGTGTGTTCTACACGACTACGATATCGCGGGACTCCTCATCTACAGCACCCTGATGAAGCCGACTAAGCGCCTGGACACCTATCTGAGACAGCGTGGGTTGCATGACCTTGGGCTGAACTGGGAGGTTATCACGGAGATCCGTGAGATTCGGGATATGACGCCTGAACCGGTGTACCTCAACAAGTCGCATGTGACAGCCCTGGGAAACATGCTTGACGAGGGTGAAATCACGGGGGAGGAGTATGATCTTCTCAGGGAGGGCCGGATTGAGTTGAACCAGCTTACGCCGCTGGAGTTGTTGGAGTGGTTGGAGAAGCGGCTGGAGAGCCTTGACCTATGGAAGACGATCCCCGATCAAGAGACGCTTGATGATACTCTTGAGACACATATCGATGATCGCCTGAAAGATGGGGTGAGCAGCCGCGCCACGGATTTGGAGGTGACGCTACTGGAGAAGTTCGGTGTCAAGGATATTTACTTGAAGCTGATTGACCTGGGAAATGCGCTGAAAAATAAATCTGGGGGAGAGGTTCGGAGCATCATCAATGACCTGGTGTTTCCTAAAATGACGGTGGAGGAGATAGAGACTATGCTACGGGATGATCCGATGCGGTATTGGACTATGGCGATGGAAGCTAAAGCTGATGGGATGATCGATGAACTCAGTGAGGAGCTAGACCAGGAGCTTGAGGAGCCAGGGGAGGCGATGATGAACCGCATCAAAGATGTGGAGGATGTCAGGAAGGCTCTAGCTGAAGTCGAGGCTGCGCTTGAGGCGTGGTCAGCAGAGCGCTAGTCTTTCGATGACTGAGACGGCTTTATCGAGGCGGTCGGTGATGCCGTCGAGTTCTTTTTCGTGTTCTTTCAGTGTCTCGATGATGAGGTCGAGGACATCCACCTTCTGTGTGAAGCTCATGGTGGGTCATTCCTGTTTCCCAATATGGGGTTTATGGAGTGGTGATATGGATTAAGAGTCATGGGTAAAGGTGAGCCACCAAGTGTAGTTTCGGTGGGCTCTGATTTTACTATCTCTTTTTCTGAATATTTCACGCCACTGTTTGGGGAAGAGAGATAGGATTCGCCATAGGCTGATTTCACCGTCGTTCCATTTGAAGCATAAACGACTTGATACTCTAAGGAATTCTCTTGTGCCTCTGTAGACTCCGGAGCATAATTTATGTCGTCTTATTTCCATTCCGTAGTATGATCCTTTAGGGTCCATCCATTTTCCCGAGGTCCTGTTGAATTTGTGGGGTGGATCGAATAGTACGCAGCTGAACACATTGTCCCTGAAGGACAGATGCTCCCAGGCTCCGATAATGTCTGGTGGGTTCTTCAGTTTGATTTGGCTATCCATAAAAATTGTTAGAGGTGGATTTTTATTTTTCCACATCATTCGATTTCCAGCGGTTACATCGAGAAGCATGGTTCCCTCACTTTTTGGGGGTTAATGAGTGGTTTGTATTGGGTGTTGAGGGCATCCAGGGCCGGGGGGCATGGTTGTTTTGCACGCGTCGAGTTCTCATTCGGCCATGGCGTTCTTCTGCTCTGCATTTTGGGCAGATGATAGACCCGTCTTCCTGGTCACATTCTTCTTTGATTTGCCAGCTGTGAAGCCTGCATCGGTAGTGGGTTCCGTAGTTAGGTGGGCTGCGGCGGTTCATTTTCATCCTCCTTTTTCTTAGGGGTTTCGTCGGCGGGTTTAGCCATCTGCTGTTTCTTGCGCCAGGGATCTCTGTCACCCATGTTCCGAGTGAGTTGACCTTCTCTCTGTGATTGACCCTGATCCTTTTTCCTTCGTTTTCCTTTGCAGAGGAAACATAGGGGTCCATCGCCGCGATGCCATAGCGCGTAGTTGGCGAGGATTACTCCGCAGTCGATACAGTTTGGGGGAGTATGAGCGCCTTTTGAGTTGAAGTATGTTTGAGTGCTCATTATGTCTCATCCAGGCTGTGGTTTTGGTTCCAGAGGAGAATCTCCTCGGGGGTGAGGAGGTGCTTGAGTTTGTTGAACATGTCTTCTTGTCCATGTTTGTGTTGGTGGACTCCAGATTCAATGTAGGCAGTCTCTACGAGGTCCAGCATTTTCATGATGATTTTTTCTGTGTACTTCCAGTGGTCTTCTACGTGGGTTCTAATTTCTTCTTTAGATTTCATTTTCAGTCTCCTAGCTTCGCAATTAAGACTGTTTTCGGGAGCACCTCGGGGATCGCTAACCCCTTTTCCATATAATTCTGGTAAACGAGGTAATTGATGCAGGGTTCATCGCAGGGCTTGTCAGCTCCCAGTGTCGGTTCCTTAATCTGCCAGCAGAGGCGTGAAGGGAAGACTATGCACCATTTATTCTTGGTGTGTGCGACATCCTTACTGTAATTCATTTTTTATTACCTCTTTTCTGTATGGCGTATGCGATTCGGTAGTCGGTGTCGGCGCTGCAGTATTCGGGGTTGCACTCCCATTTCTCTTCGGGGCCGTCTAGTATGCTGGGGTCCTCCTCTTCGAGGGCTTTGTCGAGTAGGAAGGCGCGGGGGAACAGCCAGTCGTCCAGCATCCCAATCCACTCTTTCTGCTCGTCAACGACGACGTTCTCGGCGACCATCAGTATTCGTGCTTTGTGTATGTCGAGCAGCTCTCCGTTTTCATGTGCTAGGGCGATGTATGCGGCGACTTGGCGTTTGTAAGCTCGACCGGCGCCGCTTCGTTTCTTGTAGAATGTTGATCCAGGCATTTTGAGGTCGTAGATGACGGGTCCGTCTCCGTCGTCGTAAACGAAGTCGAAGGTTCCGCTGATGGTGACGCCGAGGCGGGTGACTCTATAGTTTTTCTGGTTGATCTTGAAGAGTGGAGTCCATTGCCGGTCAAAGGTGTTTCCTCGGTTGATGTTGATGAGGCCCTGGACGCTGATATTATTTTGTCCTGGGTGGGTTCGTTTGTAGTATGCTTTTCTGAGGCAGTAGATGAGTTCGGTGACGTGATAATTATGTGGTTTAGATTTCCAGTGTTTTATTTGTTTTTCGAGGTGGCGGAGGATGGGGTCAGGGAGATGTTTGAAGCCGATTTTGAGGTTCATTTCTCTGGCTCCTCGAATGCTTTTTGATAGTCGTCGTAGTCTTCCTGGGCTTCTTTCTTCATTGATTCCTGGTAGCCCTCCCATGCACCCTGATCTTCTCGCGCACCTTCTCCTCCAGGGCTGGCGTCTTTGTGCTCCCAGTAGACATCCCAAAAAATTTGGCGATTCGAATAAGAGTAATGAGCCTTAAGCCGCTTCTTGAAAGCGACGAAATCCACTTCGTCGCCGAATCCCCAGCCCTCGAACATCCGTTTCCAGAACCACTCCGCGAACTCCTCCATTGACAGCGCGGCAACCTGTCTGAGGGTCTTCGTGTTGAATCCGTGGTTGCAGTAGGGGCATTTATTCTTTGATTTCGATAGGAAGTGTTTACCCCGTTTGTTTTTGAGTCGTGTATGGAAATCCCAGAGGCTCCCGTAGAACAGACAGTAGGGGCAGATAATCTTCTCTGACTCCATCTGCCGTTTGAGAATCAGGTCTTCCCTGGTCAACCCATCGGGGAGTATATCGAGTCCTTTCTTAGTGAACGCGGTTTGCGTGGTCATGCTGACTCCTCCTTTTTGAGGGTGACGAACATCGCCTCGAATCTGAGCCGGGGGTCCCCTCGAAGAACTCTGTTAGCCTCGTTCCAGTCATGCCCATAGTATTCTAGTTTTCTGCGTAGCAGCTGCTGAGGCATCTTGTTGTCGTTCTCTGAGAGGATGAGGATCGCAGCGTCCAGGGTGTTTGTTGTGACGAGTTGACGCTCGATGAGAACATGTTCTGTGAGTTCGGATGTGTCCGGTGGAGGGGGAGCGTTTTTCTCTCGTATCTCCCGCGCTATGTCTGCGGCGACGAGGGCTTTATACTGAACTTTAGGTGACACGCCATCTCTTTTCATTCTCTTGGTTGAGATGCACGCTGGGTATGCAGCGCATTTCTCGCATGGTGCTTTAGCCTTGTCGGGGGCCATGCTGATTCCGATCCAGCAGGGCCTACGTCCCTCGCCGAATGTTAATCTCGCCTCTTTGAGCGCGACAATACGAGGCTTAATCTGCTTGGTGAATGTCTGCCGGAGAACCGGGGTGAATCCACGGACTTTGCAGAACTGGAAGTAAAACCGGAAGAAATCATCTTGTGGGATTACTCCGGTGGGGTCCAGTGTTGTAACGCAGTTCGTGATGTACGCAGCAACGGGGTCCATCATCTCCTCGTAGTGTTTCTGTCGTTCATCAACTGAGGCGAGGCTGAATCCTCCGTTTTCTAGGAGTCGGCGACGCCCTTTTAACGCCTCGTTGAAGAGGCCGCTGAGTTCTTGGGGGGTGGTGATCTTGGCGATGATGTTGGGGTCCCGTGGGAAAATACCGTCTGCTTCCTGCTCAGGGGTTGCATCTTTGACGAAGAAGTTAGGGCAGTTGACGACGAACCAGCGACGGTGAAATGCGCGGCTGGAGTCTGGTGTCTTCGGCATCTTGTTTGTGCTGAAGCTGAGTTTGGCGCGGTTTCGCATGTCGAATCCTTGGAAGTGCTTTTCTTGGACGCCGAACCAGTCGTTACCGGTGAGCGCTTTGAGGAGTCCCGTGTATTTCAGTTCATGTTGGTCGATGTCGGGGTAGATATTCGCTACTTTTCCGTAGAGTCTGGACGCTGCGAATTTGTCGGTTACAAGGTCATAGAGTTTTACGTTGGAGACGTTGTTGATTCCTCCGAGGAAGGTTCTTAGGAGGTTGAGGAGCACGGATTTCCCGTTTTCCCCGTCGCCGATGAGCATCAGGATCACGTTGAACCGATAGTCTTTGATGAAGTGATAGCCCAGCCACTCTAGGAAATCCTGGACTCTTCCAGGGATTACTTGCTCTAGGAACTTGAGGACCGCAGGACATGTCGCATCAGGATCGTAAGCCATAGGCCACCTCGATGTCGCATTGTATTGCGGCCCATACTCGGTGAGTTCCTCAGTGTCTAGGTGGTAAACCCCGTTTTGAAGAACAAGGATGTCTGCGGCTTCCTCAAAGTCTTGTCGGTTGATGTAGGTTTTTTTCTGTATGAGGCTGACAACTTCGATGATCATGTGGTTTCGGACTTTATCGCCTAGAAGATGTATTATTTTCTCGTGGAGAAACGAGACTCCATTGTCTTTGAATATCCCCGTCTCAGGATTATACCACCAGGTAAGGTCCCCTCCCTTTTTCGTTCTCGGGGTTTTGATATGTCCTTCCCCGGCGCTTTCAATGATGTAGTCAACGAGGAAGCTGGGCACAAACTTGTCTGCCCCGTCAAAAAACGAGTCGGGGTTAGCTGGCTGTCCGGGGACAGGTGGTTCAAGCGGTCGATATCGTGCGACTTGTCCCTTGAACTTTGAGCATGATTCCCCGAGGCATCCACCGTGTTTGTAAATTGCGAGACAGGACCACGGCTTTATTCCCTCGACAGCCATTTTCCCGAGTTGGTGGTCAACTTCTTTGCGGGTTTTCTCTGGGTCGAAGTTTTCATTATGCGAGAATAGTTCAACGATCTGGTCTCGGCTGTAGCCTTTGCTGTGGGCTTCAGTGACAAGGGCGAGCATGAGCAACCGGGTTTCAGAGCCGGTGGCTGAGAGCCGACCACCCTCCTCAGCGAATAGTTTGTAGCATGGTTTGATGCTGGAGACTCTGCGTTTTCTTTTCTTCTTTGTAGTGGTGTCGATCAGCGGGGCCTCGTAGGGGAGAAGCTGGGTGATGTGTTTTCCTAGTTCTTCATCGGGAGTTGCGCTTCCCTCAGTTAGTATGAAGCTGAGCCGGTGGGGGCGCTCCTCGGTGGGAACGCCTTTGACGCTCATCGTCCCAGGGACTTTGATGATCCGGGGAGGGTCAAAGATGCTGTCTAGGTCTTCGGTGTCTTCGTCGCCTTCAATAGGTGCTTCGTGAAAGTATGCTTCCAGCCTACTGGGTAGAGTATCATTCATGTCTAGGTTGACCCGTTGCATAATATGATACCCGTTCCCACTCATCGCAACAAGCGGCGGCTCGTATCCTTCCATGCTCATCCAGGACACGATTTTTATCATGCGTTCTTTACTGCGGGCCACCTCTTCGTCGGTGGCAGCCTCTTTTTTTGGATGCCCGGAGTCAACGTCGAAGGGTATAGTTACGACTCGGGCGACATCTTCTAGTTTACCGCCTTCTCTGCTGCGGGGGTTTATGCCGACATAGACTTGTCTCTTCCCACTCCATTTCTTGCAGAATTTAACAAACTCCTCCTCGTTTTGAACCCACCGTCTGAGAACGGCTCCTGGAGGAGGCCACTTGATGATCCGAAGCTCGGTGAACTCATCTGGTCGATGGCCCAGCCACTTGTAGAAGCGGCGAACATCCTCCTCATTGAAGGTCGTCAGACGAACATCTCCCGTTTGTTGTATGCTTCGGCGAAGAACCGGGGGAGTTGACGACGCCAACGTTTACAGATGGTGTTCACGTCGCTGTCAAGGATGTAGAAAGCCGCTTGGTCAGTGGGGCTTCTCACTGCTCTCCCGTAAGCCTGGACGATGATCTTCAATGTCTGAACGGCATACCATCTGTTATGCCGGAGATTCCTCAGCCGGTATCCAACGCGGAGATTATCAACATAGTTGGCATAGGGGCACTTGAGCAGAATCTGGAACGTTGCTAGATCGCCATGCAGGTCCAGCCCCTCAGTCATAGCGACAGCGACGAGTACCCGTCCATTCTCAGGGGATGAATCCAGGAACTCATCGAGGGCCTGCTGTCGGTCATGGCTTTGATGGAACAGCAGCCTGGGGTCAGGTACGCCGCTGGCGATAGCGTCAGCGAAGGCGTAGCTGTGGGCGTGGATGATCCCCTTCCCTTTTTCAACGGCAAGAATCTTGGCGATGACATCAATCATCGCTGGCATGTTTGCCTGCCGGTTTTTCCAGCTTAGACTCCCCACTGAGGCGTCAACGATTCTCCGGTTTGGAATCGGGAACGTTGAGGGGGCGACGATGTGCCACACCTCATCGTTGTTATTGGCCTCGGTGAGGCCACACTCCTTGATGAATACGTCCTTAAAGATGGTGGCGCTGGAGATAATGAACTTGTCAGCGCGGTTCCACAGATGTTCCCCCATGAAGGCTTGAACATAGGTGGGTTCAATCTTGGCTTCAACCCATAGCCCTCCTCCGCGGTAAGTCTTCGTTTTTACTTGGCCTCGCCAATCAGCTGAATGACTCGCATAGTAGTCCTCAACTCTCTGGATGAAGTTCTCTGCTTTCTTGGAGCCTTTAACCTCTTCCGAGTTGAGATAGGTGGGGAGGCTGTCAAGATACTCAGCGCAGCGGTGGGCTACACCACTCAGGAGTTTATCAGTTTGCTCTCCGACGATTAGCTTTGGGAGCCTCGATAACTCATGGCGAATATCATAGTACACGGGGTCAGGCAGCCCACGTCGGCTGACGGTGATCGAGATGAACCCCAGGACATGATCATCGATGTTGTGCCCCTCGTCGATAACTAGGAGGTCACGGTCGCCCAGGTGAGGAACATGAGGGCTTCGGATTCGTCCTTCACCGATGAAGTATGCGAAGTTGGTTAATGCTGTCTGCGATTCGATAGCATGTATTTTGGCTTTCCAGTAGAGGCAATTTTCATATTTTCCGTAGCATTGATAGTCACGACTTCTCTGGCAGGGGGCATCGTCACACTTGAATGGGTATTGCTCTATGCAGTCATAGTGTCGGCGTCCCTTGATGAGGGCGAGCTCGGGGAAGTCTCTGAGGAGTTGGTCGAGCAGCATGTTCTGAGGGGTGGTGTAGAAGCTCCGCATTGACCGGCAGAAAGCTATGTTCAACGGAGACTTGCCGAATCCCGTGGGGGTTTCAAGCAGTATGTATTTATAGCCGGAGTTGAAGGCTTCCGCTATCTCCACGAGTTTTTCCTGCTGGTGTTCCCGGAATTTTGGGAATGGAAAGTTCTCTAGGATGGTGTGAGTATCGACAGATTCAGCATAGGTATTAAAGGAGGGGTCGTGTTTGTCTGTAATGGGTTGCCTTGCGTCTTCGGGGGGAGACGTGGGGTTAACCCTCCTCTCTCAACATTTCTCTGTAGAGGTCAGGGTCGTCCCGCGTCAACTGTTCTCGTATAGCTGTTCTGAAGAGGTTGGATTCGTTGAGGTAGAACCCTCGTTTGATGAACTCAGCTATTATTTTTTTTGTTTGGGGGGTCACTCGCGCGATTATTGTTTCGGTGCTTTTAGATCGCATATAGTCACCTTGGATGCCAATGTAATACAGTAGTAATACTTTTATAGTTTGTGGTGGGAGTCTATCGTACATACACGGACGTGTATGAACGGAAGAAAAAAAAATGGGTCTAATAAAGGACTATATCGAGAAGGGAGGAGGAAACTTCCTCAATGCCAAGAACTGCCCGCCAGGGGCAACTATGACCATACAGAGTGTGGCCTTGGACGAAGAGACATACGACAAGCCGCGCATTGTAGCCACTGGGATATTCGATAAGACCGGAGAAGAGTGCAACGCCAGTCTAGGAATCCAGAACGTCAAACGAATCGCCGAGACCCTCGGCGAAGACGAGACGAAATGGGTTGGAAAACAGATTCAGTGCCTCACCCACGAATTTTACAAAGGCCTTGGAACTACGGGCCTCCTCTGGGGTGTATTGGGTTCAACTGCACCAGCAGCCGACACCGGGAAAGCTGAAGTCTCAGCAATCGTCAGCCAGATCATGGAAGCCAAGTCTGAGTTGACGGTGGAAGCCATCGTGCAACTCGTCAACGAACAGACAGAGAAATCCGGTGGACTCCTCACACCTGTCGCGGTCGCCCACTTGGTCGCCAAGAACCTCGGCGTAGAACTGAAGAAATAACTCCTTCATCTCTCCCCTTTTTTTTATTCAAAACTCTTATATGGTTATATGCGTATTTTTTATATGCGTATTGTTATGGTGGAGAAAAAACTGGTTTGCCCCGGCTGTGGATCAGAGAAATACCGAAAAAAGGGATTCACCGCCAGGGGGAAACAGCGGCATCAATGCACGAAATGTGGACGAGACTATATTCACCCCGAGGACCACGCATTCAAGGGAACAGGACGCGCGTGCCCAGACTGTGAGTCAATTAACACTATCTGGTATGGTTGGACACTCCTCACCGGAGGCCGGAGACTACGCAGACTCAAGTGTAAAGACTGCAACGGAGTCTCCCACCCAACCGAAGAGGAGGCTGAGGGTCAATGAGGTCTCTAACAGAAATCAAAGAGCGCATCGAGGCCCACATAGAAGACAAGGGGGAAAGCCTGATGATTGCCCTGTGTAACAATCAGCACCCTCTCCAAGTTTACCACCCCGACTACATCAAAGAAGGTTATGAACCCACTCCACTTACAAAGGAGGAAATTGAAAACGTGATGCGTAAATACATGACCTTCGCATTCGGAAAAGCTCATGGTCAGAGAGGCATCTCGGCCAGCAGAAGCGTCTGGAAATACGTTCAATGGCTGTGGTTGCTTGAAGACGAAGAACTCTTAGCATTTGCTGAGGACGAATCAAACTTTGCGATGTACGGATTACCAGTGCTTCGCAAAATCTCCAACAAATATGGCTTCGAGGAGACTGAAGGTTAATGCCGAAAAGAATCATTTTGAGATACTTGGACTGGGTTGAGGAAAGCATAGTCTCTGAGGAAGTAAAGGTTCGTAACAGAATCTTGGTTCAGTCTTACCTCGCTCATCTCTATGATTCAGGACAACTAGCCAAAGAGGATGCTGAGTACAATGAACTCAAAGAGAAGGCTGAAAGGCTTGATAAGCTGCTTGAATCTAATGCTGGGGCCAACCTTGACAGGTTGATTGAGAACAGTCGAAAACTCGGGGCAATCAGGGAAATTCTGAAGGCTGAGGTTTGATGAATCGGTCTGATATTCTGGCGCAGAAAAAGAGGCTTCAACGCGAGAAGTATAGCATCGTGGAAGATGCTATGGCTCGTTTTGACGTGACGATGGAGGGTAAGTCTGTTGCGGAGCGACAGAAAGTGCTGGTGTACGGCAGCATTTACACCGCGGAGGAGTTATCCCAGCTGGCTGGACTCGACAAGAGAATCAACAACTACACTCACATGCTCGACCAGGGGTTCTTCAGGGAGAAACAAGCCCCCAGGAAAGACGAGGAAGAAGAAGAGTTGTTGTATTAATGAACTGTATTGGATGCAGTCAAGACATACAGGGTGGATCGTATGGCTATCTTCATTATTGGGATAACAAAGATGGAACCCTTAAACGAGGATATTGGCACTCTGTATGTTTCAGTAGCTACAAGTTTCCTAAAGAAATACTTTTCTGGAGAATCAGAAAGGTGCTGGGACTATTATAGGTTAGGAGGTGAAAATGCGTGAAAGTTGCTAAGAGAATCCGGATCAACGCTCGGCTGCCTGATCATGACGGCAAGTTCCGGGATGAGATCACCCAGGAGTTCTCGATTGAACTGGACGGTGACGCCGACATGCTCGTCGCTACCATTGATAGAATTGATAAAGAACTGGATCGAGGGCTCAAGGCGATGCTTGACCAGATCAACGAGCTCGGCGGCCGAGACTACCGAGGTTGACCTGGATGATCACATTGACGCACCGGAGAAACTACAAGTGCATCTGGGACGGCGATCTTATCCACGTTTTTTTAATCAACGGAGATTTACTTCGGATAAGGAATGTGGAGTCGTCCACCCCCTTTTTTTAACAGTCCAATCAGAGAGCATATCCAAGGGATATAAAATTAATAACCGGCATTATCCCCCAGAAAACAAATGGCAACCAACAATATACGCGCATCGACTTCACACGATACACTCGTTCAAGGGCAACCGCCATCACCCCGGAGCCTATCAGTGAAATGGTAATCAGGCCACCTATGCCGAAAAGGGAAATAATTGGGCGTATCATCGGATTTGTCTCTATCATGTCTACTGTCTGAATGTTGATTATTGTCGTTATGACATCGAGAAGCTTCAATAGAAACAACCCGATAAAGAAATCTTGTCGCTTCATTGATTTTCACTGCTGCAGCTGAGATCACATAGAGAGTTGAGAGTCGATAGATAAAAATGAGGGCTGAAACCCTCCAACAAAAAAAACTAAGTGATTGTTGTCTCTATGATGATTTCGAGGCTGATGCCGTCAGGCTTGGCGAATGAAGTGCAGGCTATTTCCGCCAGGTTGCTTCCACCAGAAGACTGCCGAATCGCAAACTGAGTGATCGCCGTTATCGCTCCAGCAGCAGCCCACGTCGCAAGGAATCTAGCCTTGTCCGCTGCTGGGGTGCTGTTCGTTGTAGTCATAGTAGCAGCGCCACCAGTGCCGTTCTGGAACATGTGTGTGATCAGCGTGAAACCACCAGTAGCCAGAGCATCCCTGATCTGGGTCTTCCCGTAGGCCACCCACGTGTTCGCCTTCTCCTGCCACTGTTTGTAGATGCTACCATCGGGATTGCGCATTGTGATTGAGAGAGTGTCGCGGAATGTCACATTGTCCTCTATTATTCCGTCATTCCTCCTAGATATCAGCCTTAGAATTCTTCTTATCATGATTTCACTCTCCTGGCAAGCCCTCGCTTAAGCCCTTTGATATCGCTGTCAGCTGTTTACCGGCTGGAACTATCAGAAAGCACTCGGCGCAGAGCACGGTGATGGATTCGCTGATCGGCTTAGTGGCCTTGTAGGTCTTCCCGTCTTTGGCGTATTCATCTACCAGGTTTCGGATGACCCGGATCTTCGTGAGTTTCTTGCAGCAGTCCCTGAGAGGCTCAGATTTACTCTTCTTTTTTTTCTCCATTACTTTCACCTATGTTGAAGTTAATGTAACGGTCCACTCAAGTTTGAGAGACACGCCATCGGGCTTGGTGAAGCTGGTTCCGAAGTTGTAGAGTGCCACTCGGATGGTGGCTGAACCTGTGTAGTTCTGTATCCAGAGCGCGACCTGGCATATGTTGCTTATTGCCCCTGCTGCAGCCCAGTTTGCTGTGAACTTCGTCTGGCTGAATCCCACGGGTGTGTTTGTAGTTGACCGGTCTGAGCCACCTATATCCGTGTATGTTACGTCGCTACATGCGGAGCCAAGGCTCAGGGTTTTACCCATAAGGGGAGTCGTGCCTGAGCCTCCAAGCTCAAGAGCTTTTATGATGGCGAACAACCCAACCGTGGAACTCCACTCATTGTGCATCCTGACACCGACAACACGTTTGATGACTTTTCCATCCTTGATCAGTGTGGCAGTTACCTGATCCACAATGTTCATTCCACCAACGAGGGTTCTCACTGGAAACATCAGGTATTTCAGCAGAGTATAGTACCATCTACGCAATCTGCATTTTATACAGTTCACTTTCTTTTCTTCCTATCACTATTAGTGACCATGATAACCGCTAGGAGTTCACATGCCTCAGATCAGGGGGAGAGAGTGTTGCTCCAAGTCGGTCTTTTATAAATTCAGATATTTTGCTTATCTTTTACTCCATCCAGTATTCTTCACAATTTTTCTCTGGAGTGTTTTATCTGAGTTGGTAATCCCTCTAAAGATTGGCGTATCAATAATCGCCACCCCTTTGTAAGCACTCCATGTCAGTGGCATTGAAAGCAGTTCTTTTGTCCACTCAGCTGCTTCTGAATCCAACTGTTGCATTATACTGAACCATTCTTTTCCCCACTTGATTGTTTTCTTACATTGCATTGAACATGTCAAATGTGGAGTTATTCGGATTCCAAAGTATCTCAACATATTATTGCAGTAAGGATGACAGGATACCTCAACTGTGTTATCTCTCGCTTTAGTTTTAGGTGTTTTCAGCGCAGCCTCGTACATAGGGTCTACTGAAATACTAGACCATACTTTGTCGAAGAAGTTAATGCAGCAGTTCATATACCCTAACAATTCGTTGCCTATTCCCTTATGATTTGTTTTTTCTTTGTTTGTAGAATACTTTAAAAACAACTCGCCAGCTTCTCTATCATCGTTTTTCACAGCTGCACCATAAAGGATGAAAGGCTTTCCTTTTTCTACTGGAGGATGTTTATGACTGAAACCACTGTAAACACCAGTCTTTCTAACGGGGTAAAATACTAAATTATTTTCTCTGAGAAAGTTATAGCTTTCTTCAAAAGTTTGAGAATGGATATGATACACATAAACTCTTCTCATTCCAATTAATACTGTCCCAAGTTCTGTGCGGGCATATGTTTTTTTGATTCTCTCGATTCGTGGTTCCCAAAGAGATTTTAACTCTTCATTCCACCACAAAATCTGGGTTGTTGCTTGAAACTCTTTTGTTTCACTCATCTATATCCATCCTCATGTGTCCAGGGACCATCATAATGTACAACTCCATCTGTGTGGTCCCCCTTCCTCTCTGGTTGAGTTGCTTTCCCCTTTTCTGATTTTTTCAGTTTAACCCCTAATGCCTTCAATGCATTATGCATCTTGCTGAACATAGTTTTGTACATAAGACAGTATCTATCTTTGTTTCTCCAATCCCAATCAATACTTAGTCCAGTGCACCCACCATAGCAGTGTTTCCACCACTCACAGCCTTTACAATCTGTTTCATAAAGAACTGCGCTTCTGATGTTGGTTCGTTCTCCCCTTAAGTATTTTTTTCCGTCTCCATATAATCTGAGGCAGACACCGACACTCCCATCTTTTAGAACCGGGGTAGCAGAAGATGTGCAGAAGGGATCACAGTTTTTGAAGACACAGACTACTTCATCTTCTCCTATAAGGGAGTTTTTTATGTCCTTGAAAGGAGAGAATCCCCTGATCCCATTTTTCAGCATGAAATCAAACATGTCAGGATAAAAATCAGCTGCTTCTTCTGGCGTTAAATCTATATCTGAATTTCCTGAGCAACATGGGTTTAATCGTCCATGAATCCCTTTGGCATCAAGAGCTTTAACCCACTGCTTCATAATCTCACGGTTATCCCCCAGTGCGTTTCCTTTGTGAATAACCGCTATCACGGAAGCTCTTAATTTAGGGAGAACTATGTTGCCTTCCTTGTCTTTTCTTGGTTTTTCGTTTGGTTGAAGTGGACGCTCTGTGCTCATGATTTTATCTATGGTAGCCATTATTTTTTCAGTCTGTTTTCTCCTATCTTTTTTGCTTCCTGTTCCTCGGAATCTATTAAGAGAATAAGGCCCATCGATTGAAAACCCTACATGTGTATTGTATTTCTTAAACATCTCAATGTGGTCATCATCAATTAAATAACCGTTAGTCTGAATCCCCGATTGTCCAGATAATTCATAGGATAGTTTTAGGAATTCCTCAAAGATTGGTTTAGGGAGAATCGTTGGCTCTCCGCCATGTAAGGTGATCTTAGGGTAGTGTTTCTTGTTAGGTTTTCGTTTTTGTCTCTTCGCTCGGTCATCTTCCCTTTTCTTCCCCTCATCATAGAGCTCTCTTATGGTTTTTTTCATTGCGTCAAGATCAATTTTTTCATTTTCTGATCTGATGGGGCGTTCATAACAATAGTCACACCTAAAGTTACAGTTCAAGTCGGCTTTTATCAAAATTGGCATTTTCTCATCCTCCATCTACCCAGCCACTACTTGCATCATTATAAACATCCGTCCAATCGGGATTATCCCAGTGATCATCATATGTGTCAACATAAAGTGGACCATCCAAATCATTATGATCGCTATACGTATCCGAGTAATCGTTGTGATTATCCCAGTGGTCATTGTATGTGTCTTCATAGGGACTGTCTGTGTGTGTATCTGAGTGAGTATCATCATAATCGAGATGGTCATCATAAGTGTCAGTATAAGGTGGACCATAATCGTCGTAAATTACTCGATTACCGTGATCGTTATAATCCCCGTGATCGTCGCCATGTTGATTCCCGTGAGCATCATCATAAATTTGAGTGTTCTTATGATCGTTATAATCACCGTGGTCATCATGACCTGAATTATTGTGAGAATCATCATAAATTTGTATATCATTGTGATCACCATAATCTATATAGTAATATTTTGTTTGCTCAACGGAGTCCTGAACCCCCACCGAATCAGCAATCATACTCCTGAATTTTCCAGTGAATATGCTGTCTGAAAGGAGCAAGCTTTCAATCATAGAGTCACTGAGTTTTCTGCTCACTGAGTCTTCCAGCGAGAGGGTTTCAGTTTTTGTGGCCGCCAGGAGCCCAATAACTGAATCTCCGAAGCTGAAAGCATCTGCAGCTAATCCAGTAAACATCTCCCAAAGCGTATCGGCTAAGCTCAGGGTTTCGCTGAGGATTTTCCTCAGAGGGCCAATAAATAATTGATCTGTAAGGGTTAATCCTTCTGCCAGGGCTCCTGAGAAGAATCCAACGAAGGAGTCTTTCAGCCTCAATGAGTCTCTGGTTCGGCCTCGGCGGGTTAGTTGAGCGGCTTCGTTATCGTTGAATCTTCGAGTGTAGAAACGGACTTTATCGATGGGCCCCTCATAATAATATGGTAGCGACTCAACTGTGTAGCCACCTAGATGAAGTGGCTGGTTGAAATGACCCGCATGATAATCTGCCCAGGTCTTGATTACGGATTCAACATCTGGCAGCCCAGCGATGTATATCGTGGAACCGGAGGCATCCCAGGCGTAGATAACACAGTTCCACTGGTTTAACGTGAGAGAGGTTACAGAATCTAACCATGACCAGCCGATGCCATCATAAAAATAAATCCGTATCTTGTTGTCGGATAGCTGTTGAAGTGCCTCATAGCACCAGCCTTTGTTTAAGATTGTAGTGTTCCAGTAGGGTTTAGCACCAGATTGTCCGTTAGCAGTTGGGAATAACCAGAGGCACACTGTTCCGGCATCAGGGTTGTTGAGCAGTGATGTGCCCAGGTTCACGATGTCATTGTTGCCATCGAAGCCGAGTGCCCATCCGACTAGCCCTAGAACCCATAGAGCACCGCTGATAATGCCGTGGTTGCCCTGTCCACTCGTATCGTAGATTGTACCGCCTTCATTTTCATCCATCTCATACTCGGCGACCAGTCCGCCGGTAGGGACGGGAGGTGGAAGCAGTTTACTGAATTTCTTTAAGCTGTTATCTGCTAGTGAGAGGGTTTCTGTTTTTGTGGTTGCTAGGAACCCAATGATTGAATCACCGAAGCTGAAGGCATCCGTAGTCAGTGCAGTGAAAGCCTGTGTCAGAGAGTCAGCGAGTGTGAGAGCCTCCGTTTTCACGCCAGCCATAAAGCCAGTGAAGGTATCTGATAGATTCAAGGACTCTTCGAGGATTTTCCTTAATGGCCCTATGAATAGCTCATCAGCTAGGCTCAGGCTGTCTCCTATGCTCTTTTGAAATAAGCGAAGGGTTGAATCAGTGAAGGAGAAAGCGTCTGAGGGTAGCCCCTTGAAGCGGTTAGTGATCGTATCCGCTAGGCTCAGGCTGTCTTCCCAAACCGCTTTGAGTTTCTTAGTTACTGTGTCGCCTAATGATAATGTCTCAGTTTTTATGGAGGTGAAGAATCCAGCAACAGCATCAGCAAAGGAGAATGAATCCGCTGGGTTACGAACATATTTTTTAAAGACTTCATCAGCCAGGGAAAGTGTTTCGCTGATTGTTTTCCCAAGTTTTTTAGCTATGCTGTCAGCAAGACTCAGAGTTTCAGTTTTTATGGATGATAGGAGTCCACCCACGGCATCTGCGAAGTTGAACCCCTCGGCGACTGGGACGATGTATTTTTTGAAGGCTTCATCCACTAAATTTAGAGCGTCGGTGAGTGTACTCCACATTCTTCCCGTGAAGCTGTCGGCGAAGGTGAGGGATTCCTCCAATAGTTTACCGATTGTTCTCGCTACAGAGTCCGTGAAGCTGAAACTGTCAGATGCAGTTCTTACGAATTTTTGATAGATTGAGTCGGTTAAAGTAAGGGTTTCTTCGAGTAGTTTCTGGATCATAAAGGCCGCATATTCGCGGAGAGCCATTATGCCCAGAGTCGGGTGCTTAACTTTGATCGTGGTCGCTTTCGGGTCAGTTGTTTGGACTAGGTAGATATCATAAACTACTCCGCCTTTCTTGACTCTGAGGCCCTGCCCTTCCCCCTTGGTTACGAGAGTGACTTCTATGGTTGTCCCTGGGATTCTGAATTTGTAACCATGAACGGGGGTGGGCATCTCATTTTCCTCAAACCGTTGTGTCTATCCACATCTCACCATCTACTGGCGAGGAAGGATCACCAGCAATCAAAGGGATAACCAGCTGAAGGACAGAATGAATCTTTTTGCCATGAATTTCGTCGAATGGTGTACTGATGTCTCCAATTTTTTTATCGCCGAGGCCGAGGGGTCTGAGTCCGTTTGTAAGAATGTAGCCATCAGGAGCGTACAGAGTAATATGTCCTGAATGGCTGACTTTAACTAAGGCTGTTGCAGAAGCTAGGGTGATTTCACCGTTATTCAGGGCTTGAAGCATTGTGCCGAAGATTCCTGGTTCCTGATAGTAGGGAACCATCTGCGCGACATCGGCATCCTCTGTGTCGCTATGGAAGAGTATTTCGCCTCCCTCGGTGATTGTTAGGCCAAGGGAGTCGAGTATGACTGTGCCGCCTCCGGCTGTGAGCTTGCCAGTTGTAGCGAGGATCTCGGCCATGATCGCCCCGGCTGCGCCCTTGAACCGGAGACCGGCATCGGTCATTATGACGCCGGGGTTTCCTCCAATGGGCCACTGAACTCCTGCACCGGTTTTAATCTCCAAGTCACCGATTACGAAGTTGGAGAGGAGCATACCTGCGGTGATGAATTTAGCGGCCATCATGCCAGCGCTGACGGTGGGTGTATAACCTCCCATTGGGTTAACCGCTGGGGGATTGCTTCCAGCGTTATCAACGATTATTGCTGCGAGTAACCCCTTCCCGATGCCAGTTGCGACAAGAATATCGTCGGTTCTCATAACGTCGTAATTATCACCAGTTCGCTCGGTCTCATCCCAATAGAGATACCAGAAACCGTCTGGGACCCCATCCTCTGTTTTCTTGTTGACATGATCTGCGACTCCTGCGATGCTGATATTGGCGTTGGTGCTGCTCTCGGATCCTCCTTTCCCATAGTAGAGCTTGTTGAAGTCTGGAGTCGCTTTGTCATAGGATACGTTAAAGTTTGAGGTCCAGGGCCTAGTCTCAATCGCCATCATCGAGGCTAAGTGCTCAATAGCTGTATGTCGAGTTGTATCTAGGTACTGTGTATGATCATCGTCGCCTAGGCCTCCCATGAGACCGTGATCCGATGTCCCGATGAACTCCCACGTTGAACCCGTCCACTGATAGATTTTACCGTCTCCGGTGTTCCTGTTGATGTCACCTTCAAGCTGCCCATAAGTTGGGTTGGTGGCTCCACGAAATATAGCTGGTTGACGAACCCATGAAGTGCTGGATTCATCATATTGATAGTATCCTATGAGGTGGGTGCTTGCAATATCAGCTGTGAGTCGAAAAATGAATCCATCTTCGGGGTCAGTGGGAAACACTGTACCGTATCCTGAGTAGAATATCTTTATGGAGGCATGTGTGTCCCCAAATTCCGGTCTCTGCCTGCTCTCAACGTTTTTAACTCGTCTCCGAGTGAGAGCCGCCAGTTCAAGCATGGCTCCAACGGGGTCTTCTGCGAGTGTAAATCTCATGGGGTTATAGAGTTGAGTGACTGGATTCAGTTCATTTCTGATTAGGTCATAAGTGGTGATGAAGGTTCGACCTTTCATTATAGCGGTTTTTCTAACTTGATGATGTAGTTTGATGACTCTATACGTGGTGAGTGATGTGATGCCGTGTTGGGGGGCGATTACTTCTAAAGTTAAGCCAGCATATTTGCTTTCTATTTGACCATCAGCTATTATTCGGAGGTTTTTTATCTCGTCTTTTCTTTCGTTAAGTTCTTTTAGCGCGATTATGTCGAGTTCTATCTGGCTTCGTATATCTTGTCTCTCGTCGTGCCACATCGATCTCCCATGCTCGTTGATGCTCGTCTGGTTTTTAACTGCGGATAAAACCTCTACAGAGGGAATGCAGAGTAAATCAAGCCAGATGCTGGCTGCGCCCTGGGTGGCAGTAATACACTTCCAGGAGAGTTTCTTGACATCACTCCAGTCAAAACCGGAGCCAGTTGTGTTATACCAATGATTACCTGCATCGTCTGTTTCTGAGTTTTTAATGATACTGTCTTCACCGATGTGAACCTGAAGTTTAAGCCATTTATTGTGAACCTGAACCTCTGTTTGGCCTTTCTGCTGAACCCCAAAGGGCTTTGAACCTCTCTTGAACTCAATAATGTTTCCTGAGACATCTTCAAGAATTGGCCGCACCGAGAAAAAGGTGGTGACTCCAGTGTGCCGAATATAATAGCTCATCTCTGTAGGTCTAGATAAATCAAGACCTGCATGAGAGTAAAGACCAGCACCTGAGAAATCCAGGGTGATTTGAGGATAACTGTTTACTGATGTGAAGAACCGAATGCTGGAAGTTCCAGCCCATCTTTCAACAGGATCATACGTGACGCTAGTGTTTGCTCCTGGAGTGAAATCGGCATGATTTCCATCTGTCCAATGACCCTGCACCGGCCCCGCGGTGAGTTCAATCTCGTTGACAATACTGAACCCGAGGGCTTCCCCTTTTAGAAGACTGAGAATATTATTATCTGCTTCTCCTTCTTGGGATTTGAGAGTGACGCCTGATGATTCAGTTCCATAAGCGAAAAAATGGAGTACTTTTGCAATTGTTACATACGCATCATAGTTGACTCGTTGAGCAGCATCATTAAGCCAGTCAATAAGATATGTTCTGCTGCGCTCCATGTTTACAGGCGGAGCCGTTGACAGGGAATCATAGGTGATTTCACTGCTTACTGCTGTGAGTAGTATAGCAAGAAGATCATCAGCTTTTGTGTCAACGTATCCCCCTGAATGGTAAAGCTTGGCGAGATCACGTCCGTAGTCTCGCCCCAGGACCCTTATCTTGTTTGTGTAAACGCCCATTTTCTCATCGAGAAAAGGATACGGGTCATCGAGGTATCCTGCCATCATGGTGACATTATTGATTTTTAGAAATGAGTCGTCATTCTGGATGAGGTCGCCAGCCCACTTGTTATTTATGTTTTTGAGGATCAGTTGCCAGCGCCCGACTTTACGGGTTTCCTGCCAGATATCCATTTCGAGAATGTCGTCAGTGACGACATCAGTATCGATTAATGCATATACACTCATCCAGGAACCACCGTTGACCTGTATCTCTCAGGGAGCGCACCATATTCTCTCACAGCCTCCTCCATCGAGATCATCCTCAAATCCATATCCTTCTCCATAGCTCGCATTCGAGCTTCAACCCGCTCTTGTTGACGCTGAATCTGCTGGATAGCCATCATTGTATACATGAGCAATGTGACTATCACCGTGAAGCCTCCCCTGAGCGTTGCTGCGCTGGTTGATGCCTGGGCCTCCACTGCCTGAATTTCCGCTGTAAGCCGGTTAATAGTAGCTTGAACACTCACCTCAACAGCTACAGCTTCAACTTCAACAGCAACAAGTCCACCAGAGAGTTCAGCAATAGTTGCCGCGATATTGATCTCTGCTATCTTTGCTGTAGACGCAATCTGCCCCAGCCTCAGCGTTCGCTCCTCCATCTTTACGATGTAAATCAGACGGAGCACTTCACGGATTCCAGGTATCCTGAGCAGAATCATCCTGGTGGCCCGGTCAACGGTTGGAAGGCCACGAACTTGCTCCTGGAGAGATTTCGTTCGCACCTCAGTTTCGAGAAGCATCGCCAAAACATCTCGGTTGACAGCGACAGCTTCTTGTTTAACAGTGATTATTTGAGCGACAGCTTCATTGATTGCCATGTCAACATAGGCGTCAAGAGCTTGTGCTTGCGCCTCAACGTCGCTGAGTGCTCTGCTTTGGGTGCTCACGGAAACCCCAGTGACAAGCTCAGCTTTTTTGAGGATGGCTTCATCGAGACGGTTTATGACCGCTTCAAGCTCTTCATCTTCAACTTCAAGCCTGATTCGCTCTGTCATTTTATCGCCTCCAGTTTTTTATTGTGCAGCCGGTTCTCGACGCATTCCGCTGGGTTCAGCCATTTTAGGGTGCAATGACATGGTTCATTGAAGAAGTTGTGGATTCCATCTCGTTCATGAACGCGCGGCTTGATGAGGAGAGGATTAACGAATAAATAGGGGAACTCTGAGGAAACTTGGTTTCCCCCAAACTCTCGTCCATTATAATCGTAGCAGGTGTCACAGACACCTACCGCGGCTAATTCTGGGTGAGTCTCATAAAGCCATATTTCATCGTATTGTAGAACGGGCCACCCTTCAACAACACAACGGTTTATCGCCTCTTTGATGTTAAGGGCGTTATCCCGGAGCATTTCAAGGGTGCCGCGAAGCACAATGGTTTCACTCAAGAGCAGAGCGCCCCCAGGTGAAGTTATCCCAGCCTGCTGGGATAGGGGGTGTAATGGGTTCATCCGGCTTCTCCAGGAGTTCCATCATTTCCCCTACAGTGAGGTTCAGAGGGTCATCTATCTCATGTATGAAACATTCAACATTCAGAACTGTCTCGTAGAGGGCAGCTTTCTTGTTTAACCCTCGGCCTCTGAGGATTTCAAGGAAGTCTCCGACCCTCTTAAACGTGAGTGACGGCGACATTTCCGATGCAGACAACAAACATTGCTCCGGGGGTTCGCTCCTGTTCAATCGCGACCTTCAACTCATCCCTGTTAGCAATGTAGCATTTACTCGCTTCAAAGGTCCAGATTTCTGTGGTTTTTCCAGCAGGGTCCTTCACGATATCGAAGACAACAATGAAGGCCGGGATCACTGTTCCTTTACCGGTGTCGGAAAGATAGCTATCCCACACGTTAGATTTGCCATCGTGCACGATTTTGATGAGCCAGCCCTTTGCCCACTGTTTGAAGCCTACGCCTGGTATGGTGTTCGGGGTGAACTTCACCTCGGCGAGATCCTCGTCATACTTGTCGGTTATCGCCCAGATGTCAGCGTCGAGTATGTTTGTTTCATCGTTGGAGCCCACCGTGATTTTCTGGATGCCTAAATATACTCGATCAGTCATATTCGGGTCCCCCGGACTTTGTAGAGAATCGTAGTCGGCTGATACTTTCGGCCTTTCCGGTTGCTGACGCTGATGTGAAGGCCAGCCAGCATGATTTTACCGGATTCATAAGTGACTGTCTCGGTGGCTCCACCAAGCTTTGTCATCTTAGAGACAAGATGTTCGATGAAGTTATTGTCTGCTCCCTGTCTGAACGCCCGAGTGGAAAGCTGAGGCTCCCCCGCTCCAGCTTGCACCTGCTCTGTGAAATATGCCTCATAGTTGAAGCCATCCGTCACTTGCTGCACTATCCAGTACCGTTGACCATGAACAACATCAGGAATCGACTTATCGTTGATAGCGGCGAACGGCGTCACCAGATGCCCATCTGGTGGAACCTGTTTATCTGCGAGGCTGATTAGATGAGTTATCTCCTCGGAGTTTGCGTCATCGTAGCCTATTTTCACGCTCTGAATGTCTTTGTATTTTTCATCTGCCATTTTGCTTTCTCCCTATGGAGTGTGAACCTACCCACTTGTGTAGGTAATCGAGTAGGTGGTCTCCCACAGGGATAATCCACCTAGTCGTTTGTTGCTTGGGGTCTCCCCCGTGATCTCTAATTTGTACGTGTCTGCCACCGCCGCAGCTTCAATGATGGCTCTCATCTGCTCCTTCATTTTATGCTGCATCTTTTCGCCGGTGCAGACAAGAACCCCGGACACATACTTGTTAATCGTCATAACGTGAACGGGATATGTTTCAGATTCATGTATAGGAACCGAATGATGTCGCCTAAATCCTCCTGGTGTCCGAGCATCGCTGAACGTGACTACCACGTCATAGTCGGCGAAGAGTTCCTTCAAAGTCTCTGGGCCGCCATGATAAAGAAAAATGAGTGCGGCGTCATCAGACTCATTATCTTTTTTGAGGGTGATATCATCCACAATCTTTTTGATGGTGTATTTCGGGTCCTCAGCCATTTAGCTCACCTTGAGGAGCACAAGCCCCCAGTAAACCACGACTCCACCAACCGCGAAGGGCGTTGGCCGTAGTTCCACCTTGTAGTTTTCCCCCCTCATCACTGCCTGGTCCTCCTGGTTGACGGAGACAGTTACGTATCCTTTGAGGCGTATCTCGTTGATTTTGCCGCCGCCAGCATCCATCAGTCTCGTGGACATTTGCTCGACGTACATCATGATCTCCGAATTCACCCAGGAAATCGGCGGCCACCCTGTCACAGCGTCACGGCTGGTTTTGTCTAGGCTGCGAGACTTGAGAGTGACCTTTTCTCCGTACTCGGATATGAACACGGTGGGGTCCAACATTTAGATCAGCCTGGGAACCGTTCATCTTCGTCGATGCTGGCGTACTCTGACGATTTCACGATGGGCGTATGGTAAAGCCGATACAACCGCTGAATTTCTTGGTCCCAGTGTTCAAGAGTGCGACCCATCTCAACACGTCGAGTACCAAGTGCCTCACTCTGAGGCCGTTGAATTTTGATACCGTAAGCGACGATGAGAGCACACAACTTCTTGATAACCCCATCCGTTGATGACTGTGCTCCGACGCGTTTATCAATCTCAGCGCTGGCCTGCTCGATGAGCTCCTCTATCAAATCATCATCAAGCGTCGTTGAGACCCACATCTTCACATCTGGCGCTGTGCAATACATGACCATTTACACTACCACCTTCACCCTGATCTTACTCGGCTTTTTCTCCCCACTGACATCATAGACCCATTTAACTATCCAGACTCCAGCGGGGCCATCAACTGGTATGGGAAACCTCTGAGTGAAAATGCCTAAGCTTTCTCTATTGGGAGTTGTCGCATCATTACCTGACTGAGCGCCATCCGGCTTCAGGAGTTTAATGAGGTGGCTATCCGGGTCAATCAGAGTCTGATCATCAAAATCAGTGCAAGTCGCCTCTATCTCAAAGGTTTCCTCGAACTCAACGAGGTAATCGAATATTTCATCGCTCATTTTCCATTCAACTCTAATCCTCTTATTTTTAGACGGAGAATTAATCCTCTTTTAGCAACTTCAAGAGCTAAACTCCTTTTTTCGCCTTGAAGGATTAATCCTCTAGTTTTCAAAGTTGTAGTCAACCCTCGATTTCTCAGCTTTAATTTTAATCCGCGTCCCCGAATCAGATATTTGAGACCACGTAGCTTTCGCTTCAGGTATAGAACGAGGCGTTGCCAGACTGTATGGAAAACGTTTTTATCGAAAACGTTAGGATCAAACGCCATTATACTTCTACCTTTAGCTTATTCCATGCTCCACCAGTCGGTGGCTCTGAATCGTAGGCGAGTTTGTTGAAGGCCCCTCCCGTTGGGGGTTCCGAGGTGAAGATAAGCTGTTTGAATCCTGATGCACTCACAATCTCACTGAGGCATCCCATGTAGTAAAACAGGGACTCACTGGAATCACCACAATAAATCTCAAGTTGCTTGCTTGCGTCGAGATTGACGAAGGCCATGAAACCACCAAACCCACCACCTTCTTGTTCATGCTCTAGGATATACCGATTCTGAGAGCTACCTTCCTCCCTGACGCCACAGTATGTCTCACTCCCAGAGTCCTCATGAATCAGCAACATCGAGATAATGGCACTTGCAGGGGCCTCTGAGACGACTCGGGACTCCCACACGCCATCAATCTTCGAACTGGAGAAAGTAACCTGAGTCCTGTCTTCAGTGAAATCAATATTGGAGGAGAACCAACCGAGCAGGTAATGGAAGTCGTTAACCATAGAGGTTCCACCTCTCCACTCAATTATGCTGCTGCCATCAGCCTTAGCAAGCATAGAGAGTGTGCTTGAACCAATGATAGCGCCTTCTGCCTCGTCTAATGCGATTGTTCGAATCACGGATGAACCGTTTTCTCTAATACCCACATAGTGCCAAGAACTACTACTCCGAACAGAGAGAAGTAATTGAACAACTGCGTTGGCTGGAACCCCGTAAGATGAGAGATCAAGATCGGTCCAAACGTGTGGAGTCGCCCCTAAAAAATCGAATGTTTCAGTGAAGCTACATCCTTCAAGGTATCCGATGAGGACGAAATCAACATCAGTATTGTCCTGGGCGTAGACCTCTATCTTTCCATCTGTGGCGTCGGTTTGGACCAGCATTTCAGCAGTGCTGTATCCTCCCCCTTCAGACTCATGGATCCCGTAGGGCATTTTTCTGTCAATGCTACTACCCTTCTCCCTGACCCCGCCATTACGGGTAGCACCCTGATTATTGTTTCTGATGATGATTAAGCAGACTGCCCCTTTCGGCACGGATTTATTTGTGTAAAGGTCGTACTCAACCCATTGCGCTGAGGCTGAGGCTGCGAAGACTGATGCTGCGACTGGGGTGTGACTCAGCGTCATTGCCTCACCCTCAGTGCTTCATAACGAGCAGCCGTTTCCTCCGCACTTTCACGGTCTGAGTCGGGTTGAGGCATACTGCTTGAAGCGTCAGATAATAAAACCCGTCCGTCAAGTTTTTGAGTCCCATGCTTGAGAAGGTTTTGAACTGATTTGGTAATACGGGTTTAAAGTGATCAATATTCACTTCTGTTGAGTCGAGGAGTAACCTTATTCCCACGATTTCGCCCACGGTTTCTCCTGCATATTCACAGCTTGCCTGGATGATATAGTCGCCAGGGCCTGCATTGGCTACATCAATAGCGACTTGGGCAACATCCTGCCACTCATCGCTTTGAACTTGACTTTCGCTCTCCTCGGAGTGATAGCTTATAACCGTCATTTTTGGGACACCTAGTTGAAACTAAACAAAATTGGGAAAGAGGGTTACTTGTCGTTGATAGGTGAAGCTAGGCTCCAGTCTTTTCAACGAGTCCCTCGGTTTTTGCTTTTGGAATGGTTGCACCGTCTACAGGTATCTGTATAGCCCCCTCGACAAGTTCCTGATATTTCGCCTTGAGTAGACTGAATTCAATCATCTTCATGGTGAAAAGAACTGTCTGAACTGTTGCCTTGCGTCTTGTGATGACATCAATCATCTCATTGTAGAGTTCCGCGCATTCTTTTGTCTTCAGTTCGGTGTATGCTTTTTCCATGCCTTCAACGAGTTTATCGAGTTTATCCATTTACATCACCTAAGCCGGGACGTAAACATAGGGGTGGTCGTCAACGCTGTTATGGTAAATCTGTCCCTCAACGGGTGTAGTGGGAGCAGTTGCTTGTACGTCTAAGACTAAAGCAGTCGCCTGTTTCTTGTTGAAGTTCACGTTTCCTGTCGGTGCTCCGAGTTCATCGAGGTCAAGATCATCGCCTCCACCGTCTTTGTGGTCTGCGGCGTGGGCATTGGGATCTCTGGTAGCAGTGGTCAGGTCTAGGCTACCGTCTGAAACCTTGACGTTGAGTTCAGCTAATGTAGCTGCTCCGTGTGCATCTAAGTCGTGAGCTTGTGGTGCATGGTCTTGCACTTGAGTTTTCGTTGACCCTTCAAGCAACGTAGAGTCTGGTACTCTCACGTTTACGTCGAGGGCAACGGCATCTCCTTGCACTGTACCAGCTCCAAGACCGGTTATCTTCTGGCTGTTCAGGGCCACTGGACCAGTGGGTGCGCCGAGTTCGTTGAGGTCAACTTCGTCGCCTCCGGCACTCTTGTGGCTTGTGGCGTGGCTGGTTGGGGTTCTAGGGTCGCTAGAATCGTCCAGTGTGGCATCTGAAACTTTGGTGTTCAAGTTTGCAAGGGTATCTGCGGTGTGCGCAGAACCACCTAAAGCGTGTGCACTAGGGGTAACTGTGTCTCCTTCCAAAAGGATTTTCTTAAACGATATTTTTATCTTCTCCTTTTTTTCTATTCTGGTGTGCAGATGTAGATTCGCCCATCAGTGGACAGTTTCACCACTCGACCCATGTTCTCAGGGGTCGGTGAAGGTAGTTCGTCTACATTTTCAGGACCGAAAATGATAGCCTCCAGTAAGTCAGCTACCAGATTCCAGTCCACACTTGAAACGTCTCTGCCTTCAGGTGTCCACCGATAAATATCATCCATATCTGCCTACCTTCCCCACTTCTCCACAGTCATCTAGCTCCGTGGGGACCGCATAGTCTCAACTGTGGTTTTTGATATTCCCCATTAGTTATGTGGTCCAGCCATGGGGTGAGCCAGACAGAAACTCGAAGGGAAAAACATTACGCCTCTTAATCAGGCGGAAACTCTTGTAGAACGGATATGCCTTCAACTCCCTTAGTTGGGGCATCCGTGTTTCTACGTGCAGATTTTATCGAGTGCGTCGTCGATAACGATCTTGGGTTCGAGCCACTGCCTAATGATAAACGCGTCCATCCCCTTTCCCTCATCCCTGAAACGGGCTGCGGTGATTGGGCCTTCTCCGAGGACAAGACCGGGGGCTCTGGAGCTACCAACGATAGGACCTTTAGTCGAGGTCGGAGTCTCCGTCAGCGCGTGATCAGTGTAGATTGTAACGTTGGGGTATCCTGGGAGAGTGAACCGGCCACCATCTTTTCCGATCTGCATGATGTTCGCGTGCACGAGTTCCTTCACGAAGGTGTTCAGAATGAACTTTCCCCATAGTGTCGGGTGCATCGCCATGAAGTCAACAGGTCGGCCTTTACCCTGGATGTAGTTGATGCTTGCCAAGATAGCCAGCATGGGGTTAGTGTCGCTTACACCCGAGGTGAAAGCGCCCCAATCCGAGTAAACTGTACCAGATACCTTCTCAGTGCAGGCTTCAACGATTGCCGAAATCTGTGAGTTCTCCATCCGAGGAAGCTCTCTAGCCGCTTCATCGACGCTCTGATCTAGGACGGCGTGAGCCGCTTTCATCTGAGTCTCATCAGGCGCTACAACGTGGATTACGTTTTTCCACAGGTCAAAGTTGACCGGTGTGTAGACATCCTTTGCGATCTCGGCTTCGATCATCGGAGGAACTTTCTCTTGGCCCGTGAACCCGGTTGCGACATCAATCCGCATGGTCAGTTTATCCATGCGTATGGACCGACAGATTGCTCTCAGGTTATAGTCGGGTCTCGCACGTCCTAGAACCTCGTCGAGGATCGTGACTGCCTGAACACCTGAGATGTTGCCAGGGGTGAGTACCCCCGCAGCGGCCTGGAAGTCTCTTGTCCCACCATACTTCTCTGGGTTCCCGATGGTCTTGTAGTACTTGCCGTCTACAGCTGACCTGAAAACACGGAAGTCTTCAATGTTTTCCATTATCAAATCACTCCGATGAGAATCTTCATGACTGTATCAGCGTTGAGGCAGTCCTCGGCACATCTTCCGATGATGCCGTTCAAGAGGTCCAGACATGCCTGGAGAGTCGTCTGGTTGAATGAGCCTGCTACAGCTGGGGGTGTGTAGATATCGGCCTCCCCTGATGTGGCGCTCACTATGACCTGAGTTCCCTTCTTGATGTCGTTCCCCGTCTTCTTGATGACTTCCACCACGCCTACTTCGACGCAAACGATAATGTGGTCGTCACCGAGCGCCTCTTCGGTGGCGTAAACGTGCTCCTCGGTGCTCATGTAGACAGTCAACCCGTCAGTTTTGAGGGCGGCGGTGGCTGCGATGAGTCCGTTTCCGGAGCCGTCATCACAGACGAGTTCACCGAGTCTGATGTCCTCATTTGACTTGACCGTCAACTCTGTGGTGGCGAGTAGTTGCTGCTTTAGAATATCTCCAGCGGTCATGCTGTAGCCTCCAATTTACGCGCAGGGAACCCGAGGGCTGCCCTCTGTGTAGTCATAGCGGCTTCGAGATCAGTTCGACCGGTCGGAGAGTATTTCCACTGGGGACCAGATTCATCGGTTGCTCTCTTCATCGCCTCAACCTTCCCGGCTTCGAGGGTCATGAATTTGAGCACGCCGTTGTCGAAGTCCTCTAGAGCCTTCGCCTCTGCTACTTTGTCGTTAGCTAAGCCAGCTTTGAACCTGGCTTCGACACAGGCAGTGAGGATGCTCTGGTGCTTCTCCTCGTCCATGACAGCAATCCTCTCAGTAAGGGATTTGATCTCAGGGTTCTCATCGGGGTTCTCCAACTCCTCGATCTTCGCCTCAAAAACTGTCTTCTCCTCTTCCAATGCCTTTTTCTCGTCGGTGAGAGTAGTAACATTGCTAGTGAGTTCAGTAACTGATGCTTGTAGCGTTGTCATCTCTTTTTGCAGTTGCTCGATTGTTTTGTCAACCAATTTTTTTTCTTTTCCTTCGTGATTAAGGCTCACGTTTGCCTGTCCCGTGGACTGTGATTCATAGAAGCTCGCGCAGAGCTCAAGAGGAATTAAAACGCTGTCTTCCGCTGAGCCGCCGAGGTCCTGAAGCCCCGCTTGTGGATACGCGGGATCATCTACTAGGTCAACCCGTTTGAATTTGAAGCTGTGAACCTGTAGATACGCGTCGTTCTTTTTGATGCAGTCGTGATCAAAAGGCTTCTTCTCGGAGAGCAGTGCTTTACCACATTTACTGCATGTCTCCCGGTAGCTTGCGATCACGACGCTGATAGGTCCCCAGCGTCCAGCCTTCAGTTCACCCCAGACGAAATCATCACTGATTTTCGCTGTGCCCAGAGCATAGCTTCCAGGCATATCGGTTTCAGTGAAGACCCCTACTGCCATGGGGCTGGGATAATGCTTGTCGATCTTGTAATCTGGCCCGCATCCCAGGGGCTTCTTTATGACGGTGGGTAGCGCCTCTTCAAGTGCCTGTTTTGTCACACCCCATCCATTTCTATTCCTCGTGGTGTTCAGAAGATAGAAAGTGGCGTAGTTACCGTTGGGGCCAGCAACTAACTGATGAATGACTGACTGAAAGCTGCGCTCAGAGCTAGGATTCGTCATCTTTTTTCTCCTCTTCAGGATCTTGATCTTGACGATGTTTCTCTCTGAGGTCCTCAACATCTCTTCGAGACAAATTCAACATGTCTAGCCCTATCTCTGGAAGCTCCCCGATGATGCCCTCGCCTCTACTGTAGAGCACCGCAACAGCTTTCGCCATCTCGAAAATGTCGCTGATCCTGATGACGTTCCACTTATGCTTCACCGTCACCGGGAGCGGAACCTCGTCAACGAGACCGAGGATTTTACGGGTGAGAGGATCATACCAATCCCGTTCAATTTGACGTTTGAAATATCTCTGAATGTGAGTAATCGGCCCCAGGATATACGCCTCAAACTCAGCGTAGGCAGTCGCCCGGTTCTCGATGGGTTCACCAAGTAAAAATCGAGGTGTACCATAATTGGCGAGCACCGCCTGCTTTAACTGGTCAAGAAGCGCTACAAGCCCCTGTAAATCAGGACTCATATTCACAAGAGTGACATCAATGGTTTCAGTTGTAGCGGTGCTTTTACCTGCTTTGAGAGTTGGAATAAGGCTTTTCAGGGCTTCTACTGCTTCCTCTTTTGACAGACCCGATGTATCCACCTGATAAACAGCAACGGGAGCCCAAAGAGTTCGCACAATTTCTTTGAAGTTCTCCCCGAGAAGTTCATGCCGAGAATTGCAGACATCCCGAATAGGTTCCACATCACTGAGGCCACCCCAATCAGCCAGAAGACCAAGGTTCCGGAAATAAAGCACTTTTTCAGGAGCGTAAAACTTAGGCTTCCCCATATAGTCGAAGTGAGTAAGATTCCAGTTTTTATCGACTCCAGGCTCCAACCGGAGGCTTTCAAGGGGTAGAAGCCACGCTGGAAGCCCATCTATCTTGTCTGGGACGATCTCAAACCCGGATGTGCCGTAGACGCTGCGGTTCACTTGAGCGGTGAAGAGGGCGTAATCGAGGTTCACCCTTTTGTTGATCATGTCAATGGTTTTCTTTAGCCCATCATACTGTTTGAGATCATCATCAGGGTTTACTGTCTGAAGTTCTGTCTCGAACCCCGCTGACATCGAGGAGAAATAGGCGTTGGACACCGTGCATTTACGCACGAGCTCACTTGTCCTGAACCATCGCTCCCCGTAAAAGACGTTTTTACCGATTTTCCTCGTACTCCGATATCCACCGCGAGGAGCCTGATAATTCTGGGCTTGAGGCGACTGAGGCGACCCATAAAGACGCCGTTTCACCCAGGGAACTAGACCAGACATTTCATTTACCTCGGACTGATGTGCGGAGAATCAGTCAAGACATACTCATAACGCTGCCTAGCTTCATTCCAGACTTTACGAAGCTTTTTCTCGACCATCGCAGGCATTACGCATCCCTCGTCGCAGTGCTATGGATCGTGACTCCCCGTCTCTTCCTGAGCTTCGCCCAGGGGTCCTCAAGCGCATCCTTCTCATAAGTGACGGCGCGAGGCACTTTCTTCTTCATTTTGAACCCTAACCACCTGCACTCTTCCCGCAGGCATTTATCAACCGGGAGATCTCCAATCCGTGTACCAACTGATCCTCCTTCATGCAGAGGATTCACACAAATCAAAGACTCCATGAGCGTGCTAATCTATGGTTACAGCTATCGGGTAGCTTTTCTTCATGGCGAGCACCGTGAAGCACCCACTACCCGCATCCACCTGATCATCGTGAGCACCATAGGGGAACGCCTCAAGCTCCTCCAGGAAATCCCTGATCCAGGCCCCACCAACCCAGGCGTTCCCCTCCTTATGAGCGCCTACAAGCCGCACATTCCTAGCCTCCGCGGCTGAACTGAAAGGAGCAGCCCGAAGCTCCTTTTTACCGGTCGTCTTGTAGCCTTTAAACGCGTAGCCCAGCAACACGTTTCGACGATAATGGTCTACCAGGCTTACACCAGAGGACCCCGGCTCAATCTCCATGTAAATTTTGACGTTGGGGCCATCAATAGCCGCTGTCTGAGCGACGATCTGCTCAACCTGCTGAGGAGACCACTGCCCCCGAACAACATCATCAACGTAGAAGACACCGTTCAACTCCCCCATCTTCACCCCAACCGTATAGTCGGGGTCCCTCCCCTGCTGACGAGGCTGAGTCGCCGCAAGGTCCCAATACCTGGCGACTCGACACCGCTCCGGCATCACCTTCACGGGGTCAAACCATTCACGCTTGAAGATCGATCCACCGTGCCGAGCCTCCCAGTCACCCTCAAGCAGCTGCAACCGGGTAACTGGGTCAAGCTCCATCAAGCTCGCCCGATACTCCACCTGGTCAAGGCTCGGATTATCAGCGAGCTTTGCCGGGATGAACACCCGTCCAGCCCTCACTCCATCAATGAGGAACCGCTGCTTCACCCAATCATGGCCTACTCCACCAGGATTTGAAGCCCCCCTCATACGGAGAGGAATATTCACGGTTGACCCACGCCGCAGCCTGCTGAACAGATAGGTGTATTGAAGCTCACTGAATTGAGTGGTCTCGTCGAAGCCAACGTATTGAAACTCAGCGCCCTGGTAACGATACCGGTCCATATCGGTCTTCATGTAGCCAAACGTCAACTTCGCGGTGCTCGGAAAAATGTAAACATAGTCGTCGCCCTTCCATTTCGCCTCAGTACCCTGAAGCCATTGATGCGCCCGATCCATGATCGCATCCGGCAACGCTAAATCCTTGTATGTCCGCCTGAACAGAATCGCTGAGTACCCTGGAATGTCAACAAACTGGAGGGCGCCCATGAGTAAAGCATCGGTTTTACCTCCTCCGGCAGCCCCCCCGAAAAGCGCCTCTCTGATCATGAGGAGGAGAAACTCAGCTTGTTTAAGATGGGGGCGGTGTGGAATCCACGGATTCTTCAGAATCGTCTCTCGAAATAATTCCCTCAGTGACTTTTTCAGCGATTTTGGTGATGACATCCTCATATTCTCCTAGAATGGCTTCGATAGACTCTCCCGTTTTGAGATTAACCGTTATTTTCCCTTTAGCCATGATTTCGGCTTTGATCTTGAGGCCGATGATCGCCTTCATCAGTTGCCCCATCACCTTGTACGCTACCTCGGGTGATGTATCAGCGATAATGGTGTGGAGACGCTGAAACTCCTCCTCCACCCATATCTCGTATCCTGCACTCCGTTGGAACAGCAACCGGTCATTATCGATCACAAACTTGGATACGCCAAGCTCCGCAGCGATTTCAGCGTTGGTTTTCCCGGCTTGAACCCCATCCATAATCGCAGGGAGACGCCTCTTAGTATCCTCCGGGAGATCATCAGGAACTGAGAACATTTTGTTATCCCTGCATTTTAGCGACCCATATAACAACTGAGATGATCGTAGTGGAAAGACTGACAACGAGAATAATGAGAGACCGTATGCCATCTATTTTGGTGTCCAACGCCTCTCTGTAAGCTGAACAGAGTTCATGTCCAACATAACCAGGATTATCCCTTTTCTTATGTTCCATCGGTTTTTTCCTCTTTTTTCTTGGCTGTCAACCGTTTTAACACGTTCTGGTAGTCCTTCCAATCCGAGACCACCAATCCCCAGCCCAACCAGAGAAGCATAAGGGATATCGTAGGGTGAACATCCAACCAGGCGAAATCGAAAATCCAGATATGGGGATGACGCATCGCTATGAGCATCACGGCAAGCCCATACTGAAAGTGATGGTTAGCATCGAGCAGCGCCCCCACGAGAAACTTCTGCCAGCTAGGCCAATCCTCATAGCCGTTATCCCCGTGTTTCACCTGGCCGTCGAACCCGCTGAAAGCCTCCCCCCAGAGGAAACCGACGCTGAACCCCAGCGTCACCGCTATCTGATACGCGGTTAACTCGATCTGAAACATCATTCTGTTCTCCCTTACCTTCCTCATCCAACTTGGCTATAATCTCCTTCCGCGGACAATGATCCCCCGCCTCATCAACACCCAGCCATTCGTTACACAAAGGTGAATGCTTATTATAATTGAGGCAACCACGGAAAAAAGAACATCGTTTAGGAGACCTGAACACCATCAATAGACAGCTAATCTCTGCAGCGAACCAGCTCCACGAGAATCAGCCATGACTTCACCCTGCTCCCGCCACGAGAGACCCGTCACCACGAAGCCGAATTGCTTCTTAACCGCGAAAAAAACTTCATGGGGTAACAACGTGTTCACCACCTCTTTTTTTCTGGTGTCACGATGCGCCTCCTTCCCAACGAGCTGGCGACTAAAAACAAGCTGTTGATGGAGACGCAGATGATTCTCCCTCTCCTCACGGCGACGAGCCGCTGCCTTATGACTGCGACGACCTCTACGAACCATCAGAGAGCCTACACCCTAAGAGATCCCGCTTCACCCACGAGGGGAGCGAGTTTTACGCTGGTCTCACGACTGGTATACAATTGACATACAAATCTACAGGATAAAAACATTGGGTTAACAACCGACAAAGCCGTTTCAATCCCCCTGAAAAAACTTAATCTGTCCGATTAACAAACAGTGCTGATATAACCATTCATTGTCTTTTAGTGGTTCCCAGCCCCTTTAAGTGGTTATTTAGGCGTTAATTATAAAAAGAACGATGATATTTCCTTGTTCAGGTTTCGTTCATGACAGAAATGATAGCAGCCACCCTAGAGGTTCAAGCCGCAGACATGTATGCTTCAGGATCCTCCTTCAGCACCATCGGCAAAGAGTTAGATGTCTCAAAATCCCGTGTCGGCGACCTGATACGGGGAGGCATCGACTATCTCAAGAATAACCATCTCGACGGGGAGCACACTGTTCTGAATATAGGTGAACGGGTGATCGACACTGAAAACGATGGACTCATCATACCCGACTATGAGGATAACCCGGATTTGAGTGGGGTATGGGAGAAGACCCTTCTAATCAAGGCGACGCCAATCCTCAGAAAAGTCGTCCTAAACAGCAAAGTTT